>Ga0214544_1004477_pt1 | contig 28076 bp, 18 predicted proteins | sample CNSS3metaG_FD_160074 | JGI IMG/M metagenome (GOLD analysis project Ga0214544, IMG submission 160074) | Root nodule microbial communities from cowpea collected in UCLA plant growth center, Los Angeles, California, USA - CNSS3 | ecosystem: Host-associated > Plants > Roots > Nodule | place: USA...
ATCAAGGTTTTATAATGTTTTGTTTTAGTCATCATTGCAAATAAACTTACCCACACAAAGTATTGGATTAATCTTTGTAATCTCCCGATTTTTTTTTTTCTGAAAGAAAAGATGATAAATTGTCAATTTTATCTTTAAGGTTTTACTTTCTCTTTTAAATTATTTTAAAATTGATAAAATAATATATATTATAACCATGTTTTAGTTGTATGTTGAAAACTTATTAATATTATGAATCTATTAAATAACAATTATTAAGTGTTTTAATTAAATTTATTGATGAATAGTTAAAAAAAGCATTTAAAAAAAATAACATGGACATTTCATTCTTTCAAAAGTCTCAATGAACATTTTAGACGTTCTTTGGATCAAGGTGAAAGTAAGGGAAAAAACACCAAAAAAGAAAAACGTTAATAAATAAAAAATAAATAAAAGAAGTGCACAAATATAAAAAAAAATCGAGTTATATATAATCTTTTATAGTTAAAGATATAATTACATTCATTAGAATCGCATTAGAATCACACTTAACTAATTTTAAGGTATAAAGTCTAATTTACTCAAAAATATATCAAATTTATGTATATTTAGTGTCAAAAAAATATGTTAATTCAAGTAAATCGAACACTCATCGACTTGTCTTTAGGGGTGGATGGTATCTTAACGTTTAGAAATACATGAGAAAGATGATGATCAATTAAAACAAACATTGTTATCTATTGGTCATAAAAGCAAGCTCAATTTACATCTAGGTATAACCAAGATTCATCAAAATCTTAAAAAACTTATTGGTGGCCTGAGATGAAATAAGATGCAACCAAGTTTGTAATTTTGTAAATAACTTGTCCAAAATCCAAGGTAGAACATAAATGACCTTGAGGTATGTTAACCCAATTAGACATCCCAATGTGGAAGGGAGATAATATTTATATGGATTTTGTTATTCACTTGCTACGTATCATGAGAAAGAATGATTTAGTTTGCGACATAGTGGATAATTAACAAGAACTACACACTTTATACCTATAGATTTAAGAATTTCTATGTAGAAGTTGGCCTACATTTATATAAATGAGATAGTCAAATTATATATACCATCAAACATAGTATCAAACAAAAATCCTAGATTCATTTCTAGGTTCTAATAGACGCTTTAAGAAACTTTAAGGACCAAACTTAGATTTAGCTCAACATGTCATCCTTAGATTAGCGACCAATCAAAGAGAATTATCCAATCCTTAGTGGATTTTTTAGAACTTTATGTGTTAAATTATTTGGATAGTTGGGATATAATTTTGCCTTAGGTAGAATTCACATATAATAAAAATTACGAAAGCAAACATAGGGATGGCTCGTTATGAAGCATTATATAGGAGGAAATGTAGAACACTTTTATGTTGGTTTCAAGATGGTGAGAGTATAATGGACCAGAATTAACCTATTAGTAAAGGTTAAAACCTCTTTAAGTAGGCAGATGTCGTGCGTAGATCAAACAATAAAACTTTTATAATTCTCTGCTAGTGAACGTGTTTATCTAAGAGTGACAACATTCATTGGAGTAGGAAGAGAAATCAAATCTAATATGAACTTTCCTTACCTCCTCTTTTAGCCAACATTCAAATTATCTTCCATGTATCGCAACTAAGGATATATGTACATGATCCCAAACACATCTTATAATCTAATTAGGTACAAGTAAAAAAAAATATGTTTTTTTAACTAAAACCAATTAGAATTTTAGATTCTCAAGTAAAGAAGTTTGTGATAGGAATATAAATATGGCCAATATGATTACACCTCACAAATGTAAGAGAAGACGAGAAAATCATAACGTAGTCTTTTTTTTTTCTTAGTGAAATAATTTTTGGTGATGAAATTTTTTTTTTTGTTGGTGATAACTTTAAAACCACCTTTCATTTCATTTTTCCATTTCTCTCTCTTTCTCTAAAAAAAAATCTCACTCTTCATTCTCTCTAATTTCATTCCTTGAAACCTCATCCCTTTCAAAATCAAATCACACATTGTAGTGGTTGGAGCCATGAATCATTTTCAACCAATTAGATTTTTAAGTAGAGTAAATTTATATTTACTACGAAAATTCTTTATTTTCTTCCTCTTCTTTTGGATATGTCATTAATATTAGTGGATTAATTGAGAAAAGTGATCTTCTCAACTTGATTAAACTTATATTGAATATTTATGTTTATAGATATTTTTTTTCTAGATATCTAGGATTTGAACAATCTCTTGATTGAGTTGGAAGCTACTTTGGAGTAAAGAATTTCAGGTACCTATGAAGAGCTTGTAAACATCAAGAGAAAATTAATGAGAATAAATGATAAGAGTAGCATAGAGTCTAGTGAAAAATTTTAATTGTTCACTACCTGTAATGTTTGTCTTGTTTTACTTATTAATTTTTAGGTTAAAGATAAATATGTTAATGAAAAATTAGATTATTATTGTTTGAAACTTTTCATAAATCAATTTGATTACTACACCAATTTAAGGAATTAAAGTTTGACACAATATATTAAAAATGAATTGAACTAAACAATTTGTTGGTTTTTGAGAAAAAAATGATTAAGTAAGGATCTAATAATTATTCTAGAGAAATTGTTTGGGAAGTTCCTTTTTGTTCCAATTGATTACAAGAGGAAATAGTTTATTATTCTAGGACCTGTGTTTTGAAAATTTATCTTATGTTCTAGGATAACCAATTATTGAAATAAATAATCCATTATATGATTTTTGGTTGAATTTTTCTAGTACTTTTATCTAGCACATGCTATTCATTTATTTTCTTTTTGATAATGCTCCTCAAGAGAGATTTAATAAGATCACATGCATGTTTGTTGAGAGTAATTTTTTATTATTTTTAGTCTATTTGTTGTTTTATTTTCTTGTATTTTATGTAGGGGTAACATTAAGATAGGGCCGGTTTCAAGGGAAGTGCCTTGTTATGATGTTGTACATGTGTGAAGTTTTCAAAGAAAGTCTTGCTTACATCAACATCAAACATGAAGATCTAAAACAAATTAGAATCTTCTTTTAATATGAGGGGCATCATAAAAAAGAGGGAGATTGTTGAACTTAAAAGGAAGCTTCAAAGACTCAACTGAAGATGAAGATGTTTTGAAGATAATTAAAGATGTTGATGATGTTGATGATGTGTCTCACAACACACAACCTATTATAAAATAAATTGAAAAAAGTGGTTTTACAAAGATAAAATGAAGTATAAATGGTTTCTAACATTTTTAAATGATTATGTTTATCTTTAATTGATTATACTATATATTCTTATGAGGTTTCAAAACAACATAATCAATGATCTTGCTTAATAATCAATCAAATCAAAGAATGTTTTAAGTGTTTCAAACTCTTAGATTATAATCACTTTTAATCTTTTATAGCCGATTAAATTTTTTTTATGCAATTAATGAGGAGCGTGTTTAATCAATTATCTCGTGGTATAATTGATTATAACATAGAAACGTTGTAACTTTTTTTTTTCAAAATTTTTGCTAAGATAATCTATTATTAACTTGATTTAATCAATTAAATATGTCAACTTTTGTTTTAAATAAATGTTTTCAAAACTCATTCTAAATCTTTGATCTAACTTTTACAATCATATAAAGTGTTTTCAATTTTTTAGATTTTTTTTTAGAATTTCCACAATTTTCAAAAGGGTTTTCAATGTTTACAAAGGTCAAAGGCTTGATGAATTTCTAAGTCTTTGTGTGCTTTTAGTGTAATTAGTAAACTCTTTAATTTTTGTTATTGATTTTTATATACTAGTGTTGTCTTATTGTGCATTTTGAACAAGAGACGATAAAACACATATCCTCTTAGATGATCAAGAGTGGACAGAGGCTTGATATGCTCTTGTAGGTGAAATCCTCGAGTGGTTGGAAAGTTGGTTAAAGTATTGTATTTGTAATTGTTGTCTTACTTTGTGTATACATTTGAATGTTAGTTTAACCAAACTTTCAAAGAAAAATTGAGAACTTGATGTAGGAATGGTTGAACTTAACTATTATAAATCTATGTGTGATCTTTCTCTTTCTTTATCTCTTCCTTTGCACTATATTAGTTAGATTCTCAAATTAATTGTATGTTGGTTTTCAAACTTAAACTATTTTAAAAGGATTTTTAAAGAAAGTAAACCTTTTTAGAAAATATTTTATAATCAATTCACCCTTCTGTTAGTTTAACAAAGTCATCCATTTTTTCCTTACAAATGGTCTTTTTCAAGCAAAGAAAAAGATATATAAATGATCATGCATATAACACAAATTTTCTCTCCTATAAAGCTCATTCTAGACATTATTATGTACTTTGACATTTCAGCTAGACTGACACCCCAAAACACATTTATCATTTGCCATCACATGATATATGTGATAACAAATTTTCCCTTCACTTATAATAGCAATAGTTTCAATGTCAGTGACTTATCTTTATATGATGCAAGTTCTTTAAACTTGAGAGCAAATCTTAATTCAAGAGGAACCCGTGTCATAAAAAGAAAAAAGTTACTACAAGATCTAACCAAAGAAGAAACAAAGAGAAAGAGCATAAATTCACTCTCAAGAGTATATAGGAATATACAAGTAATTGGAAGAAGAAATAAAAATTATATCTCTTAATATTTCTTGTAATCTCTCTGTGAAAAATTCTAAAATATAGTTTCTCTTTGTTTGTTCTTAGAATCAAACCTTCAACACTTTAATAATCACTTGATTAATCTCGTGTTCAGTTGAGATATTCTAAGAATTTGTTTGTTCTCAAATACTAAAACTAATCCTTGAATTTTTCATTAATATCACTCATTTACTTTCCATTGATTGAACTCTTCTTGAATTCTTTGTATTGATCTTCATGAAAATCAACATATGATAAGGAATCTTCAAGTGAGATGAATTTGAGGAAAAATTCATTTTAAGAAGGAGGATATGATAGATGACTATCTCCTAAACTTCAAGTGGTGCAAATTTAAGGATAAATTCTTTTCAAGAAGGAAGGAATGATAGAGGACTATTGATACGATCCTATCCAGGAAAGAGTATTATCGTTTCTGAATTTGAATCCTCAAGAGGCACGACACGAATAAATCAAAGAAGAACGCGAAATAAGACAGAGATAGAGGACGCCACAATCTAGCAGATTGATAAGTCAAGTAAAGATTCGCCACAAAGATGTTAATCTTTGATAAGAACCAGAGGCCTAAGCCAAGAACAAAGAGAACTCTCTCTTTAATGAAATCAAATTCAATATATGACTAAAAGTGTCTACAATAGTTTTTGGTACCTCTATATATAGGTACATGAGTTTAAAAAAACCTAAGAACCCTACAAGAAGGCCCAAACCAAAACATAAACTACTTTATAGAAGAAAGTCCAAAGCCCAAAAACGTAACTTATTTTCTAAAAGAAAACCCAAAGTTTAAAAATATAAATTAATTTCCTAACAATTATCCTTCAAGAGTGCTTCAAGCCATGATCTTCATATCCTTTGAATTTCCACTTGTAGTTGCTTTTAGTATCAAGAGTCTTGAATAGATGTGATTTTCCAATCTTTTGCTCCTTGTCATAGGTCCTTTGAATTATAAATGTTCATCTTTAAGTTCTTCTTGTATGGAATCTTGGGATAGTGCTCTATCATTCCCTCCTTCTTGAAGAGAATTTGTCCTCAAATTTGTCTCACTTGAAGATTCTTTATCATTCTCTCCTGTTTGGAGAGAATTCGACCCGAATTCTAGAAGGTCCTATGCACAAACACAAACATAAATTAAAGACATAAATCGAAAATAAAATAATAAAAATTCTACTAAAATGAGATTTGGATCCTGAAAGAGGTCAATATCTTATTATAAAAGATTTGGAGTTCGACCTCCAAGGTCAAATACCTACCTGCACCAATCATCAAACAATTTTAAATTAAAAATAAAATCTCAAAGAAAAGAAAAGGAATATTGCTCAAACAAACAACCCAATTATAGGTATGACTTTGATCACCCATAGGTTTGTTAGAAATGGGTAAACAAGCTAACTCATGAGCGTATATTTCTAAGCTTGTGTCTTTTTTTATCATCATTTCGTCTTCCCATTGTTGATCTCCTTGTTGCTTGATGAATAACTCTTCCCTAAGTATCCTTTCATCTTTCCATTGTTGATGCCATTGCTTTTTGATGAATAAATCGTCCATAGGCAATAAAACAATAAGAGGAAAGTTAGTACATTTTTTCATTGACAATTCATAATGCTCTCTTATTTCTTTTTCTTTTTCTCTCTTTTCTTCCTTCTTTCTTTTTCTACTCTCTTCTTTCTTTACTTTTTCTCGCTCTTCTTTCTCTTTTCTCTCTCCTTCTTTCTCCTCTCTCTCACTCTTTTCTTTCTCTTCTTTTTCTCTCTTTTCTTTCTCGTCTCTTTCTCTCTTTTCCTTTGCTTCATTTTCTATAAGTGTTTTCTTCTCATGGGCTCTTTTTAGCTTTCGCTCTTGCCTTCTTTTTAATACATCTAATTTTTGCACTGTCCTTTCTTCCTCCTCTCTCAAGTACGAAATGTAGTTCTTGAGGTCTTCATGAGTCATAGGACTTGCATCCCCATTAGGACATTGATGAGTTTCATGCCCATAGCCTTCACATTTGGAACATCTTAGTGTACTTGTCTTTGGCAATGATTTTCTATCAGCATTGTGCTTTCGTTTAATACTAGCAATCTTGCCAATTAGCTTTATAATTCTAGATTCCAAGCCATTAATGTCTGCTACCAAGAGCTCATAAACACTAGGTGTATCTCTACGTGTCACCCTCTTGGTACGTTCAAGTCCTTGAACCAAATGATCTTGGTTAGGAGAAGGATAATTTAAACCATATGTTAAACCAGTTCCAGAAGGATGCCTCTGTGGAAACATGTTTCATTACTCAATATTTGCTAATTCCTGCAAGAAAATGTTTAGTATAATAAAATATATTTAGGACCTCACCACTCCGCTAAGTGTTTCACTCAATTTTTCACTCGTGTATCACACTTATAGGCTTTTTCTTGAATGTACGCTCTTGCCTTTTACCACTCAAATTCCCTTTAGGGCTTAGAAAAGAACTCTAGTAACTTAAGCAAAGAGTGAACAAACAATGTGAAAAATGTTGCGAGATCTAAATCTTGACTTTAGAGGACAAAGAAAATTCAAAACTCTAGACAAAACTTCAAGGAATTTTAAAGACACAAAACAAGAAAATTAAAATTAGAAAATAATAGGACTACCAAAGAAATTTAAATGAGACAACACGGAGACTCTAATAGAAAGACTGATTGCAAGTAGATATTAATAAACCACAAATAAAATTGCAACAAAAAGTTGTGTTGAACTTCCCATTTTTTTTTTGGATCCTTTTTTTTTTCAATATATATGTGTTTCCTTTTGACTTGATCCACAATATTTTTTTTTTGCTCCTTCAAATCCTCATACTCATGTAAATCAAATGTAAGTGTACTTACAAATCCAAAATACAAAAACAAATAATTTCCACGAATCAAATGTAGAAATACACAATAAAGAACAGAAAAGAAAAAAAAATGGCCAAATAAAAAAAAATTCAACCAAATTGGAAACAACCTTAGGGATTTTACTCCTTATAAACGAAACAAACAAAATTTAAAACAAAGCAAAAAAAACAGAACAAACAGACATTGAAAAATTGTAGTTTTTTTTATATGACAGAAAAATAACATAGAAGAGGAAATTCAAACCAGAACCTTGCTTTAGATACCAGATGATCCATCCTATCCAGGAAAGAGTATGATCGTTCTGAATTTGAATCCTCAAGAGACACGACACAAATAAATCAGAGAAGAACGTGGAATAAGACAGAGATGGAGGATGCCACAATCTAGCAAATTGATAAGTCAAGTGAAGATTCGCCACAAAGATGTTAATCTTTGATAAGAACCAGAGGCCTAAGCCAAGAACAAAGAGAACTCTCTCTTTAATGAAAATCAAATTCAATATATGACTAAAAGTGTTTGCAATAGTTTTTGGTACCTCTATATATAGGTACATGAGTTTAAAAAACCTAAGAACCCTACAAGAAGGCCCAAACCACAACATAAACTACTTTATAAAAGAAAGCCCAAAGCCCAAAAACATAACTTATTTTCTAAAAGAAAACCCAAAGTTTAAAAATATAAATTAATTTCCTAACAATTATCCTTCAAGAGTGCTCCAAGCCATGATCTTCATATCCGTTGAATTTCCACTTGTAGTTGCTTGTAGTATCAAGAGTCTTGAATAGATGTGATTTTCCAATCTCTTGCTCCTTGCCCTTGTCATAGGTCCTTTGAATTATAAATGTTCATCTTTAAGTTCTTCTTGTATGGAATCTTGTGATAGTGCTCTATCATTCCCTCCTTCTTGAAGAGAATTTGTCCTCAAATTTGTCTCATTTGAAGATTCTTTATCAACTTTCTTCAAGAGTGACTAATGAGATGTCAAGTTCATGCACCAAGTTAACTACTAATCCATGTACCTTTCAAGGTAGCTTGGCCTCCAAGCAAAGTTCTAAGGTTTACTTAAGTCTCAAAGAGCACCTTAAGTTCGCATGGTCACTCAAAAATCCAACTAAAAGCTCAAATCTACATAATTGATTAAATTTATAAGACTTTTAAAAAATGGCCAAAATACAAAGTCCAAAAGAAATATGTGTTTGACCTAAATACAAGGCCTAAAGAAAAGACTTATTTATATTTTTACAAGACTAAGAGGATGGAAAAAACCTTTATATTTTTCACTCTTTAAATGCAGAGTCATCCTCCATGAGGCTTCATCTTCTTCAATATTCTTAGCCATGACCCTAATTAAAGGCCAAAGTTGCAGCTCCTTGGATGGGTTTCCATCACTTGTAGCGTTAGTCAAGTCCATGTCAAGTCATAATTAGTCAACATTTGTTTAGCAGGTGCAATCTATAATTAATATTTTTTGTATGTCATAAGTTGCGTCGACTTAGCTGACATTATTAGTGTCCCTTTCGTTTTGTGGTGCTACTCCATCAAAGACCAACCTTTTAGAGTCACCATCATTTGATACGCAAAACCAATGCTATTTTTTTATTAGTGTTGATATTTTTAATTTTGTGTGGGCTTTTTTCGACGCTAATATCCATTCTTGTAGTGATTGCAAAGTTCCTTGTCCTCCACAACTAAAGTATATTGGTCATGTTGGTTAGCCAGTAGACTTTGAGGAGCAACTTGCTTTTGAATCCTCAAACTTTGAAGAATCTTAAAGGTGTAAAAATGATCTATATTGTAAAGTTTTGATTAATAAAATTTCCTAATTTAGTTATCTTATGTTCATATCTTTCTAAATTTTAAATTAACAATATGCTAACATCACTTTCTAAAATTGAGTATGACAAGATTTTTAAAACACTTTAATTTATAATTTTAATAAACACAATGAAACCACTTAAGCACTCATGTGCTTAAACATGAAAATCAAATAAAGACACTCCAAAAAGCTTAAGTTTGTTGTGCTTCATATCACTTTATGAAATAACACTTTACTTTGCTAAAATGTTCAAAGTTAGTTTCTTAAGCATTAGTTTCCAATCTCAAACACTCACAACATTTTAAGATTATCCTACTCTTTCTTTGATAGGCTTATAAAGCTTAAAAGAAAATACTTAATGCTTAAGCGTTATATGTTTCATTTTAGGGAGACATCACAACATACATTGACTTTACAATCACTTTAAGCGAATTTATGAATGTTTAAGTTGAGAAATAATTTTATATGATTAGTTTTGTGAGACTATTTAAAAGAGGCTCACGGTTAGCGTCACAAATATTGTTCTTGATTCTAATGTATTAATCTTATAATAATGTTTATGACATATAATTTAATGATGGACTACTCCCATCTTCACTTTTGTAATGATATTTTTAGGGAAAAAAATGTTGTCACAAAATTCTTTACAAATGTGTAATTTTTTACTCTTTTACAAAATTTGTAAGGAGTTTCAAATAATAATTAAAGGTAACAGAACAATCTATGTCTATCATAAATTCTATGCACCATTAACTTTATTTAATCCATTATAGAAATATAATAAATTAAATTCACTCATTTAATTTATCAATGATTAATCTATCATTATTAAATGATAAATTAATCTATCATTATTTTTCAAACAATGAATCTTTCAATCAATATATAACAAAAAAGTAAAAACTTATTATTAAATGTTTCTTAATTTTACGAAGTATATTTTAAATTTGCTTCATCAAACTTTTTAAAATATAATTAAAAATGTATTTATAATTTCTAAATATCATTTTTGTGGATGAATTAAATATCTATTCATGAAAATATTATCTATGGGTGGATTAAATTACATTGATTTTTAAATTAATTTTTTAATGATCAAAATATATTAATAAATTTTTTTGTAATAACAAATTTATCCATCCATCTATTTTTCGATCGTTAGTTGGCTTTCTTCCACATATAAATGGACACATATTTTCACTTCGTCTGAATATTCATTCGGGATGAGATTATTTAAAAATAAAACAAAATATATTATATATATATATATATATATATATATATATATATATATATTTCTTTTTTTTTTCTTCTAAGAAAAACCAATTATAATTATCAGTTTAACTTAAAAATAAAAAAATTATCAATTTATGCTTTTAAGTGTTTTTTCTTCGTTGCTCATGATAAGCCATACACAATGCTTCTCCCAATCTCATTTTATTTATAATTATACAATTTATAAATTAATTAAACCGCGGTCATTGTTATTATATAGAAATTATTTATAAACAAAATGTACATCACACTACTGATTAAACATACTAATTACAGATAAGATTTGAACAAGCTTAAGAGAATATCTTTTACTATTATACATTTCTGCACAAACTATTTGTCTTTCACCCAAGTGAGCAAATGACTAACAGAGAAAAAAGAAAAAAAATACTTACACAAAAATAGGCATTGTTACAACATGTAACCTAAAAACATCTTACTGCTAAGTCCAAATGTTTGACTAAACCTTGCATTAAGTGTTCTCCTGAAAAATTGGAAAACTGTTCCTAATCGCTATAACACACTAGCAATGTCATCTTAAAAGCTTTGATTTGTACACAAGGATCACAAGCATATACCAAATCACTTCTTTTGAGTGATTATTAAACAAAAGAAGGCCACAACTCGAGCAATTATACCATAGAAAAAGAGGGCAAGCAAACAAATAGGCCAGTCTCCGACATTATATCCATTATTCATTAGTGAACTACACCGAGTTATCAACCAAACTCCAGTGTACCTAAGAAAAATAGAAAACCTCAAGAGTTACATGGTGAGTAAGGAATCTTCGTTACATGTTAAGAAGTGGACTTTAAATCTAATTCAACTCCACAATTAAAATTCACTTCTTAACATGGTATCAAAGCCATGAATTAGAGTCTATCCTAACGAAATTGAGATTTGTTGAGTCTATTGTTCCACCAGTTATCGTACCATCCATTAATGTCTAGTCTCACCCATGAGATGTATATACCTCGATTAAGGGATATGTGTTAGAAGTCTCACATCGACTAGAGATAATGTGATTAAATAGTATATAAGTAGATGTAAAACCCACGTTACAAGTTAATTTTGTCGGATTGAGTTAGACATAAAATTCACTTCTTAACAAAGAGCAAATAAGGAAAGGGAATATAAAATCACTAATTAAAACAGACCTTTCAGCATTTGCAATGATAAATGCCTCCAAAGCCCAATTTGGGTAGCATAACTTTACAAGGATCTTCATGAAGAGAGTGTCTTTTTTCTGGTTTGCAATGAGAGTCATAACAACTGGGAGAAGCACTGAGAACTAAAAGTGATAAGAAAACACAAAAGGTCATAAGTGCAGTCATACTTATTATCAATAATTTGAAGATGTGTATATGTTTATATGATCCCTACCAATTGTGCTGGAGCAGGCTCAAAATAAATTGCCATTGCATATGCCATGCCAGTTACACAGTACACAAGGCAGAGCAAAATGACATAATTACTTGCAAAACTTGACCTTGGATTGCTAAAAAAATAGAACATGGACAGATAAACTACAGGTTTTATGATTGTATTGAAAATATCAATTGTATCTTTGGCCAAAAAATGTGCCAGATTGCTGATTCCAGATGCACTCTCCCTCCAATATTGTAATTTATCCAGAGAAAATGATCTCAGAGCTGAAATCTTGCAAAGTAAAGCTGCAAGTGTCAAAATGAATGAGGAAAGAGACAAATCGTAAGGAGCAAGAACTAAAGTTTGAGACAACTAGAGCCATTCAAAATTTTTACAAGAATCTACATTAGAAATTCAATTAACCAAGAAAGAAAAAGTAGAATCATATTTGGTATGGAGTTTTGAAACTTACAGACAGCAATAACAGTATAGGTATATCCGAGGGACCCAAATGTTTCGTCATTTACTTTAGTAAGAGTTCCTAATATAGCACCAGCAACCAATAAAAGGAGGTAGTCAACTGCTTGTGATTTTCCTTCTCTTAGCGTCTGCTTACAAACCCTGAACACAATGAAAACTGGTATATAAAGTGAAATTTACACTCACTGCAAATTCATCTTATCTCTAGTCTATCTGAGATCTTCAACACTTATACTAGACAAAGATGACAAACTTGATTAAAAGATGCTATAAATCCATCCTTGTTAGGTAGTTAACTTTAACGGCAATTGTATCTGTAGTAAATGTTAAGGTTTCATAATTCATACCGTCCAAGGTAGTATCTGTATTGTCGAGCTACACCAGGAGTTCTTCGATTAGACAAGTCCTTAATCTTTAAGAAGGTTGCTTCTATATGATCTTTTCGCATCTGAACATTACTCTTCATATCCTCCCAAAACTCTCCAGCAAAGGATTGATCATCAACTTCTTCTGGGGGCTTTGTTGCAATTGGCTCGGTGCTAGTTGTTGAGGCTGCAGCAATTTGATCAGCGAAATGAAGCATATCTGGTGGTACTGGGTAACTGTTATGTAACATCCATCTCACAGGAAGTTGCTGATGAGTCACAGCTCCATTTGGTTTCACTAAACCTTCCAAAATGTCAATGAAATGGTCTGGAGGATTCACTCTATCAGGTACATTGATTCCAATGCCAGCAAAGTATTCTTCCACTTTCTTAACAGGACCATGATATGCAGTAAGACCACCTTTGGCTAGAAACACTATGTCATCAAACATTCTGAACAAAGTATAGCTGCATCACAACAAAATCAGAGTCATACATCTACTATATGTTTAAGGTGTGTGTATGTGTACTTCATCAAAAGAAGAATAGGAGAGGAAGATCTTACCTTGGTTGATGAAGTACCATGCAGATATTTACCCCTTCAAGTGCTTCACGACGAAGTGCTTTAAGCAGTAAGGTGGAAGATGCACTGTCTAAGCCAGTTGTAGGTTCATCTAAGATTAACAATGATGGCTCCATAACCATTTCCATCCCTACATTTACACGTTTTCGTTGTCCTCCAGATATACCTCGTTTCTCTACCGTCCCAACAAGGGAATCCCTCACTGCCTGCAGTCCTAAGGATTCAATCACTCTTTCAACAATCAGAACCTTGTCTGGTTTTGGCATATCCGCAGATAGTCTTCAGTGATAAGAAACAACCATGTGAATGAAATTAACAATGAAAAGAAGGCAAAAAGATATGCAAAATCATGAGAAAGTTAATGCAATCAGAAACCTGCATCTTGCACTGAAACGAAGATTTTCTTCCACGGTCAAGTTCCCATGAACAATATCATCTTGTGGAACAAAACCAATAATTTTCTGATAACAGTGAATGGATTCGGACTTTCCATTAATTAGAATTGATCCTGTCATAGTGCATCCTCTTGCTTTCCCTGCCAATGCAGAAAGAAATGTAGTTTTGCCAGCTCCTGAGGGACCCATCACAGCAGAAACTCTACCCGGCATGAGTTTACCGTACACACATCTCAATAGATGTTTTCTTTTACCTTTCAAAGTCAGAGTTAAATCCTTAAAAGCTACTTCAATCACAGGCCTTGTTCGAACCTCACCTTCAGTGGCCATCGAAATAACTCCAGAGAAAGTCAAGTTCTTGTTTTTCTCTTGTTGAGCTTTCTCCTTCTCAATTTGACCATAAGCATACCTTAAAATTTGGCTCTGTGTATGTAAATTCTTGCCCTTTGGCATCTGCTTTTTGATGTTTTTATCTCCAATTTGTAGGTTGAATCCTTCATTGCTATGTGGGTCATCCTCAAGGGAATTCAACATTTTAGTAAGGTTGGTAGGTTCCTTTTTTTGCGCGTCTGAAGCTGCAGATTGTTGCTCAAAGCTTGAAGCATTTTGCACCGATGGCAAAAACGTATCTCCACCACGTTTAGCTTGGTTACCAACCTTTAAGGTGTCTGATTTCGCTGACTTTTTTCTAGAAAAGGTTCGAGATAATTGCTCACCCAATCCACCCCCTCCTTTACCTTTCTTAGCAATATCTTTTGCTATTTTCCACCGTTCCCTAGCCTGCACAGTTTCCCTTACCTGTCTAGCAGCAGCTTCTCTAGATTTTGCCTTTCTCCTTTCTCGAGTTACTAGAACTTGATCAGAACAATTATAAATGAAGATCAGGAGAGTGCTCAATGCAACCTACAAAGAGGAATGATACCAAATATCATAAACTGGACACATGAAGAAATGATTCTTGGAAAATATTTGACAATGTCTCGTGTTTTTTCACAACAGGACAGTGATATTTTGATAACTTTTTCTTACAATCTGAGATAGCATCTTTTAACTAAGTTTAAAATATAGAAAAATAAAAAATAAAAACCACTTAAAAGATATAACTTCATATTGTAAGAAAAAGTTGTCAAAATTTAATTGTTAAAAAATCATTTTCCTTTCTGCACATGCAAAAATATAAACCAAGTAAACTTTGTACTGATACTATGTTACATTTCTTCATTATGCAACAAGGCAACCATAAGCTCCAATAATGTGCCCGTAAAATAAAACACAAATGCTATGACCTTTTTGAACAACATACTAAATTCTACTTACAATAAGCAAAGCGCCATATGCATGCATGTTTTGGTTTGCTGTGTTTGGATTGCAGGAACTCAAGCTGGAGCATTCTGTAGAAATGAACAATTTTGACCAAGGTTTTGATTTAGTTCCCTCAATTCTCAAACATAATAATAGATCAAGAAAATAAGGCAAAGTTAAATTCAGTTATTGACAGATAATTTCCATGATCTAGCTTTATGATATCAACTTTGTTATAAGGCTTTCACTAATTACAGTCTCCTATTTAATGACATATAATGATGTAATAAATTGACCAAATAAACTGCACATATGATGTATACAACAACAACAAAACTCACTATTTTGATGAGTAGAACCCCTCCTGCAATAATATCTGAAATTAGGAAAAGATAACTAATTAGCATGAATGCTCAAGAGTGAGTAGTACTAGGTTGGTTGCAATGTGCATGAAGAGTAGAAGCATGTAATAATGGAGTTTTATTTTGATTGTATCAGAAAAAGGAAAATTTAGATAAATTAAAATAGGGAAAAATAAGGCATAGGATAAATCAATACCCACTATCACAAGAGACTTTACGTGTTGTAGTGGGGCAGTATGATCCTGGAGAACAAAAGATATCACTATTGTTCACCACGCCAGTCCAAATGTCAGCACTGCCACAACTATGATTTGTTTCTCCCTGAGGTATTTGGTAACTATATCTGAAATATCATTTTCAGTGTTGAAGCTTAGAAAATATCACTTCGAGACAAAAAACTTAGAAAACAATGGAGAAAAAGTAGAACTTACGGGTCACATACTCCAGTAGCATTATTCAATTTTGCAATTGGACAATAAGAACCTAGTGGGCAAGCTTCATACAGAGGAAAATCAGAAAATTCAAAAAAAAAATTGTACAATTGTACAATTGATTTTAAACAAAACCGAAGCTGGTTTCTTCATGATATAAAAGTTAGCACTAACAAAATCAAACTCTAAGAAAAGATGATAAAGGCTTATGTATGGCTAGAAAAAGAAAAACTAGACATTAAATCATTTACGGGTACATGGATGCTAAATTAATTAATCTTTAATATTGTAATCTTGAAGTGATTAAATAGCTCTAACCTACAAGAAGAAGACTTGTGATGATAAGGTCATTCTAGAATTTTTTTAGGAAGAAGAGTATTTGATGGATGTTTCAAGAACAAAACATGTTTGTCTCAACAATTAACAGAATTTCATCCTACATTGGCAAGTAACGGTAAACACTAAAGAGGTAAGACATACTTACGTATCATGCAAGTCAACCCCTGAGGGCAGAAAAACCCCTCACAACAAGCCTGACAGTTACTGGTTCTAATGGGAATGTCTTTAATGTCCTTTTTGAGGTCAAAATTTTTGCCAGCACTGCAACTCCATCCAGGTTCACAACCAGAAACCCAGGAGGTCAAGTTGCAGTTCCTGTTAGGTTTTACATAATTGCTAGATGTTGCCCCTTGTTCGAGGAAACCATGGAAGTAGTACCTTATTTCCGACACAGTACATATTCTGTCTCTGAAATCCCCTGTGGACGAAATCACATTACCCACTTGCATGAAATGAATGCCATGAAAACGAAAGCTGATACCTTTTTTCTTAACGCAAGAATCCACGAAATCCAACCTTCCTTTAAAATCAAATGCTTCCTCCCAATCTTTGTGCCTGAAATTGCAACAGTTGTGTGAGGAAGGAATGAGAAAAGGTTGAAGGCATGCGTGCATGCATGCATGCATGAGTTACGTGAAGGAGTATAACTCACACATCCTTGATGCAGAAACCTAAACCTGCTTTGATGTCCTTGTTTAAGAGAATGGCGAGGTTTTCAAGCTCCTTGTAAATCTCTTCGGTGTAAAAGGATGGGGCGAAAGTGTTGTCGGCGCATTGAATGGTGGGGAAGAAAGGGATGAAGAGGAAGAGGAAGAGGAAAGAGAGGGAAGAAACATGGTTCCTCATTGGCGTAGTGTGAAGGAGGATGAAGGAAGCATAACATGGCATGAATGAGAGGAAGAAGGAAAGAGGAGTCAAAGGCTTGCTCATTGGTAATGCTTTTGCTTTCGATTCAAGAAATGGCCGAGAGAAATGGGTGGCTAGATTCAAGCATCTACATTCTTTCCATATATTCTCTCTCTCTTTTTCTCTCCACTGTTCATACTCTTTCTTATACGCTTTATTTTTTTAGTCCATTTTAGTATTAATTTCTTCGATATTATATATATCTTATTAGATATCTTTAAATAATAGTATATTTTAGTCAACCATTCTAGCAGTAATATAAACGTGGGTGATAAAAGAAAAAAAAAAAAACTAACTCACTTCTATATTTAGTTATTATTGATTGCAATGTGCAGATAATATAAATAATTAATTATGATTATTACTTAGCGTATTTTCTCAAGTTAAAGTTTGACTTTCAAAGATATGTGTTTGATATGGTGGAGATTCCATGAAACAATCACGAGCTAAATGTGTCCATGGTGAAATTATGAATTATGTAAGGCTTTTAAAACATTCTTTCATTACTTATATATATTTCCAAAAAAATTACTCTTGCTTCATTTTTATTTTTCATCCTACACATTATTATTGTTGTGATAATATTCAATCCTCGCAACCAACAAATTCAACAAAAAAATCACAATTTTTTTTCTAACTTTACAAATTTTCTCCACAAGCTGCTCTGATTTCACCTTCCACAAATAAAAAAAAAAAATCAAATTTAGCAAAGACAACTCAAAGCAAAACTTTAGGATCTTTGTTTTAAATAATTCTCAAAAATAAACTTTGAGGCCAATTGTTTGAAAAATAAATGATGACTTTGTTAAATAAAGAGAGAAGAGGTGGTGAATTGGTTTTGAAAACATTTTCTTTCAAGAAATCCTTTTTTAAAAAACTTTTTATAACAATTATAAATAAAAAAAAACTAGAATACAATTAATCTGAGAAACAAAATGATACAAATAATCTGAGAAAGATAACTATTTCAAAATAATTTATATCGTTTAGGATTCAATGATCCTACGTCCAATTCTAAGATTTTCTTCTTTGAAAAACTGGTTCACTACAAGAAAATTGTATATTATCGACGACAATTTGTCGAGAAATAATGATATTTGTTGATAAACAGTAATTTTCGATGGACACAATTTCGTCGTTATATGGATTGTTTATAAACTGGATGTAGCTCAGATTTGAGTCAATGAGTATAAAAATCTTGTGCATTACGTTTTTCTCTAATCTTTCTCTCTTGCATTCCAATTTAAAGTTTGGTGTTATCTGCAACATTAATCATATTTGTATAACTCATTGGAACCTATCTTGACTGATCTTTTATATTGTTCTTGCTTTAAATCACAAATTCGCATTTCTGCATTTTTTCCAGTATTTTAGTCGACTGTTTTTATGATTCAATTGATTAATTATATCAATATTGCATCTGTTTAATAAAAACAATCGGCTAACTTTGTTTTTGATCGGTTGAAAGTGTCCAGTCCAAGAGTGTTTGCATTCATACTTGGTGATCGAATTGATTCAATTAAAAACAGTTTTAGGCTTTCAAAAGTCACCATATTTTTTAACTAGCCAATTCACCCCCCTTTCTTAGCATTTCAACCAAAACTTACAATAGTGTGTTAGTCAACAAACTATATAAGAAGGTTCTTGTAAGTTCAATCATCGTTGTATGCATGACAATGATCGCATAGAGATTACGTATCATGAGCGATGTAGTTGTGATCCGAACAACGAATTTTCAGAAAGGCTCACTTTTTCCTTATTTTAATTTAATTATTCATGGAAAAAGTTTGAAATGAATTGATGAGTTTTTGGTAACTTATAGTAGCATTACAAGTCTAGTCCTTTGACAATGCATCAGGTAATTTCACAATTAACAATGCCATTAGAAAAAAGGTTTATATGCATCTTGTAGGCCTTCAGATATTGTTCATATAAAGAGGATTCCTTGTATTTTTAAATTCTATTATACTTCCACTTGAAAGGAATGTTGACAATCATAATCTCATGAACGAAAAGGTGGTTGTCGTCAATGCGTTTATGTGTGAGGTAGTTTGCAAGGAATGTCGAGCTTCCTTGTTGTGTGAGATAAAAGCTACTAGTAGTCGTTTAAATTTTCTTTCTTTTTCTCTAAGCATTTATGCTTGTCGGTTGACATGCTTGGTTAGTTATTTATGAGTATTGGCATCATTTTAGATACATGATTCAATGATATGTTCCATGTGTCAAACATTATGAATTTGTCTATTGCTCCTAGTATTTTTGTCATCATTGGTCACAATCCAAGATATCTAGTTGTTCACAAAATATGTAGGTCATTTGTGTTGTTGTTTGAGGTCAATATGATTTTGTTGCTAGACAAACTTCAAGTCATTTGCCAACTAAACTCAAATGTTCTCTTCATTCTACTTTTGCTTTTGCATGATGTAATTCTATTTTGCATTTCTCATCATTCTTTTGAAAAATGCTCTCCATATATGCTTTGAGGTTATTGACGATTATTGAAGGACTCATATATCATCATTTGAAGAAGAGATTCTTCTAACTTCTAATAAGAACCATAAATATGTATGGTTTGAGATGTATCTTAACCTTGTAGGTGGGTGCCATATATTATTAAAAAAAAAACATTATTGATCAAGTTGTGAAAAAAGCAAAATCTCCTTGTCAAGCAAACCTCTTTTGTCAAATTAGTGTACTTTAAGTGAACTCTAATTATATCGTCTAAGTTTAAAAATGAAAGTCTATTAGTAATAATAAAAGCTTAAAATTATATTTTATGAAGTAAAAAATTTAATTACTATTTTCTTTGATAAATAATTATCTATAACTATATATAAAGATGATTCTCTCTTTTTTTGTCCACATTTCATAATTTCAATTTTATTCTTTATAATATAATTATTTGTTAAATTTTTAAAAATTAACAGTTATTTCTACATGTTTTCTATTAAACTGTCAATCTTTTTTTTTTTCATATTCATCAACAGTTATTTTTTCATCTTTTCTCTATTCATTTCATTTTATTTTTAATAATATAAATTTGTTTTGTATATTAACTTAACATTACAATATCATCTACTAATATAATATCATGTATATTTATGCTTACATTTTAAAATAAAATTAAGTAACAAAATATATTTCATTTGTTAATTGCATTATTTCATACTATTTCATTTACTCTACTCTCCTCAAATTGTTAATTTAGTTTTTGTTTTAACATTTGTTACTAATATGTATAGTAATCGAAATGTAATTCTATCCAAACATCTTAAAAATAAATAGACATGATAAAAAATTGTAAGTATGCATTAAATAAGTATTTCTCTTTCAACACAATTTAATTTCACATATCTAAAATATCATTAACATTGATAGATTCAAATGGAACTAACTTACGTTTAATAACCGGTATCATCAGCCAACATTAAAATATAAACCGCTTTATTACGTGGCACAAAGTTAACCTTAAATTTATTATACCTTTTGTTTTGAAACTGTAAACTTATAATACAAGTGGCCAAACATAGAGCTCCAACTGAACACATAAAATCAAGTCTTAACTTGACCAAACACTTTATTATAAATGAAAAATATACTTTTAACAAAGTGTTATTCTACTTTGACAAACTATTTATTTAAATAAAAAATATTACTTTATTACTTTATTTTAATTAAAAAATAAAAAATTAATTTATTTTAATTTTATTTATGAAAATTTTGACAAGTTTGTCAAAAAATAAATTTTCTTTATAAATCAAATAAACAAGTAATAAATTAATACGCATTGTTTGGTGGAAACTGAACAGCAATAATCCCAAATTAATTCTAATTCACCTTTGAAAACGAAATTCCAAAAGCAAAAATAGTTGTTTCATTATCCTTCAAAAAATCACAATTCATGTTACTGACCCAGTCAACGGTCAACATCGGTAACCTCCACGAAGGTCTTCTTGAGAGGATCCTTTGATACAACAATACAAAGCATTTATTTTCTCTTACTTCCTTGTATTTTCCCTTTTTTAAAAAATAAAAATCCTTTTAATATTTTCTAAATTCAGTATAAATTTTTGTTTATTTTTTAAAAGTTAGAATAGATCATTTTCAGTCTTTTCAAGTAGTTTGGACAGTGTTTCATAGAAAAATAAAAATAAAGTACATACTATTTGAAAAAAGTTAAACAACAAGACATTTTAAATTTTAAGTGACAAAGATATTAGAAGATCTAAAACTAAATTTAGTTTAATAAAAACATATTTTGCCTTCTTCTTCTTTTTTTCCGCAACACCTCGTCCTTTCTATGTCGAGTCTATTGAGGTTAAAAAAAGGGAAGAAAAAAAACACGTCTTGTTCTGCAATGAACTTTGCCCTGTAACGTACAAATTGCAAATTTTGTTTCTTATTGACTTGTTCTATCTACCATTTAACTTTCCACTGCAAATGAACTAACTCTACGAATACGTGTGAATCCACCAAAAGGAAATAAGAGACAAGACTGCGTGTATCGCCTTGACTTGACAAACCCAATTATGTTTCTTGCCCGCACAAGAACACATCGACAACACCTTAAGCTGGCTGTGTCTGTTTCTTCTTCCTTTTCTTCAGCTCTTTATTACTTGGTCTCTCAAATCCAGAAGACACGTTCACACCACACAAAGTTTGGATCTTAAACAATGCTACTGTAAGAAGAATCAACTTGTATCAATTGAGGTTGTTTGCTTGATTTGGCTTCCAATTTGATTGGTGAGCTGACCCTGCGAGTCGTGCAGAGCAGAAACTTCTGCTGGGGCCTTTCACTTTGTTCTTCTCTTTTTGGGAGCAATGGCTTAAGTGGGTCTTCCTTGTCAGAACCTGGATGCCAAACACGGAAGAAAAAAAGGGGATTTTTGGTTTTGTTGGGTCAGAAAAGCCGAAGCTTTTTGGGGTCAATTTATATCTATTTGAGGTGAGTTTTAGAATCAAGATATGTTTTTTGGTTTTTCTTTGTAAACTAGTATGGCCTGCAATTGAACCCAAATGAAATGAGTGAAAAGGTATACAAGGATTTCTATTTTCGTTCAATCCCTCTTTTTAATTTGGAGACACATGCCATTCTTAGTTTGTTTTCCAAAAGTTTTTTGGTTTGTTACCAATTCTATGTCAATTTGGTAATTTAAAATTGGCTTACTTGAAGAATTGAGTGCTAGAATAGGATTTGTTCTATGGATCATGTTGGCTAGAATTAGTTAACACAATTTCTGACGGGGTTATCTGAAATTAGAGTTGTTGGGAGGAGTATGGAGTAGTGAGTCTCCAAATGGGTTTCTCCTTTCTGAATTGGTGATGAATTAGGAAAGGAAACAAAGTGCGATTGAAAAATTATGGAATAGTGTTAAAGAAGTGGAATTTAAGTCTATCTCAATCCAAGAATAAAACTGACATGTAAGGTAAAATTTGTCTTTATTTCTAGCAGACGTGGATGTGAATGTCCAACAAATAGCTTCTTTGTGAACGTGAAAATTATATGTAGGATGTGAAATCAAACACCCTGAGACATCATGTTGACCTTCAATTCAGATGCCATGATACTTTTCAGTGAGTCTACTTTTCTTAATATGTTCTTCAAATTTTCTGATAATGCAGTCTAGTTCAAGTCAGGTAGCAATGAAGTGTTTTCCATTCTACTTTGGAGAGAAGAAGGATGGTCCTAAGACCTTGCAATCGATATCGGGTCGGTCCAACAGTTCTACTAATGTTGAGGCTGAGATGAGAAGATCTGGTTCTGAATTGAACTCTATGGATGCCTCAGACACCAGCACAGACTCCCTTAGGAGAAATGCATTTCCCAGTTTGTCTCAAAGACCCAGCAACCTCAGAGTATTTACTGTACCCGAACTAAAAACAGCCACAAAGAGTTTTAGTCGCTCTGTGATGCTTGGAGAGGGTGGGTTTGGGTGTGTCTACAAGGGGTTGATCAAGAGTGTTGATGATCCTTCCACAAGAATTGAAGTTGCTGTTAAACAGCTTGGCAGAAGAGGAATTCAGGCAAGGAGTTTCCTTCTAACTTTTCCTCTTAAGTAGCATTTTTAATCGCTGATTCAATGCTAGAGACAAGACAATTAGAAGTTATTATTATAAGGAGCATTATCTTCCCACAGTTCAAGTTTTTATTGTATTTGAAAACCTTACTTGACCCTCTAACAGCTTTTTGATGTATGTTAAGGTTTTCTGATTGTTTTTCTGTACTATTTACTCTACATTAAATGTTTGCTACTTTTGGATTACAGGGGCACAAGGAATGGGTAACAGAAGTGAATGTTCTGGGTATTGTGGAGCATCCAAATCTGGTGAAACTAGTGGGATACTGTGCTGATGATGATGAAAGAGGAATCCAGAGGCTTCTGGTTTATGAATATATGCCAAACAGAAGTGTGGAACACCATTTATCACCACGATCAGAAACTCCTCTACCATGGAATAGGAGGTTGAAAATAGCCCAAGATGCAGCTCGTGGCTTAACATACCTGCATGAGGAAATGGATTTTCAGGTATAGTCATATAGCATAATTTTATTGATCAATTAGATAATGCCTTCATTGCCTTGTGCAGAAAGTAGAGACTTAACTGTTTTGATCTCATTTAGACATTCCAATAGAAGGAAGATGGGAACAACTAGATTGGAGTTCGGTTGAAATTTAATTTTATAGTTAAATATGTTTTTAGTTCCTAAACTTATTTGCGAAATTGAAATTGATCATTGTCCCCAACTTTGATACATTTTGGTCCTGAAACATTAAAAATGACTGGATATAATCCTTATAACTGAATGACATTAATTTTTTTTGAGTTTATTAAACAATGTTTTAGATTAGCATTTGAGTTGGAATATGTCAAAAGGTGTAAATAGCTCAAGCGCCAACCTAAAACAGATTAGCATTTGAGTTGGAATATGTCAAAAGGTGTAAATAGCTCAAACGCCAACCTGAAACGACACGTAAAAAAAATTGAACGCAATTGGATTTAGAGGAATATATTCATTCATTTTTAAAGTTTGGGAACTAAAATGTATCAGAGTTTGGGACTAACGAAATCCAATTCATATATAAGTTTAGAAACTAAAAGCATATTTAACTCTTAATTTTATTGCTATTTAAGTATATGTTGTGCAGCTTGGAATTGTTGTGCTGACTGTTATCTGTTGTGTGGTTTAGATAATTTTCAGAGATTTCAAATCTTCAAATATTCTTTTGGACGAGCAGTGGAAGGCAAAGCTGTCAGACTTTGGGCTAGCAAGATTGGGACCATCTGATGGGTTAACTCATGTCTCAACAGCGGTATGTTCTTCACCCAATTCAAACCTGCATTTCTTATCTTTTCATTCAATACTTTGTTAAGTACTCAGAATCAATAAGATATTTATGATGTTCACTCAAACAATTACTCTATTTTATGTTGACTACTATCATACAACATGATCATATTTATGAATAAATTTACCCTTTTGTAGTTAAAAGCTAAATGATTAACAAACTCATTAACAAACTCATTAACAAACTAATTGATTCAACATATAATCTTGTGAATCAACATACAACTTATGTTGATATGGTGTGTTTATTGATCAGGTAGTTGGAACAATGGGTTATGCAGCTCCAGAGTATATTCAAACTGGACGTCTTACATCAAAGAGTGATGTATGGAGCTATGGTGTCTTCCTTTATGAGCTAATCACTGGCCGGCGGCCGATTGACCGGAACCGGCCGAAGGGTGAGCAGAAGATGTTGGAATGGATAAGGCCATACCTTTCAGATGGAAGGAAATTTCAATTAATATTGGATCCAAGACTTGAGAGGAAACACCTCTTCAAGTCAGCACAAAAACTTGCTGTAATAGCCAACAAATGCTTGGTCAGAAACCCAAAGAATCGCCCTAAGATGAGTGAAGTGTTACAAATGGTGACTCAGGTTGTGGAGTCTTCAGTGAGTACTAATCCACAGCCACCCTTGAAGAGTGTTGTAGCCTCAGAAGAAGCTTCTACTGAAACAGTGAACAACAAAATTACCATGGATCAACAACCAGATTGTAATTGGTTAAGGTTGTGGAGGCCAAAATTTTTGAGTACATGGTTGTAGCTTTATACTGACCAAGCCAAAATAATTGGAGCAAAGTTTCTTTATGACAAGAATGATTTATTGTTGCTATTCTTGGAAACCAGAAAGAGCAGATCATGTTACTGCTATTTTTGTCACACCACCAAACAAAGAAATGTGTATAAACTATTTGTGCCACTTAGGGGTGCTTCAAGCTTATCAAGCTATTTGATGAAGTTTTTAAGGATGCTATGTTGGAGTGGGTAAGAGGAAAAGAATTGTGAATTTCAAGGTGGAGGCTGGATTTCTGTGATGTGATGCTAGATATCTTGATGATCCTAATGTATGTAGATGCTCTTAGAGAAGTGAAAATTAATCACTTAATGGATGCAAAATACTTCCTTTGTAAATTCTATATCTTTTTATTTGCACATTTTTTTTTAATAAATATGCATATTGAAATTTTGTTCCTTACATCTATAGTTGCTGATAATTTTAATAGTTAAATGAACAGATTTATGTTTTGAAACCATATATTTAATTTTTTTTTTTTCTATACATAGAGAAGTGTGGGTATAGTATATCAGTTAGTTTTAACCTTTTTTATCAGTATAATATCAGTAGTATAACTTCAATACTATTTTAAAAGTACCTGGCAGTATATTAACATCTACCCTACGAATGTGTATAATAGTTGTTATGATAGGCTTTTATATACATACGTTATTTTATTTTTCGTTTTTTTCTCCATTTTTATAACTCATGGTTTTTATCTTTTTCTTCTCATATGTTTTACCCTTCTTCATCCCAACTTTCAATACCCCAAAGCAATGGAAACAAATCAGCATTATCCAAATAAGTCAGCTTCTTCCATCTCATAAACTTCATGCACTCCCATAAATTCTTGTATTTTAGATTATGTAATTCAGAATATAAATTTAATATTTTAAAATATATATAATACTTTTTATTTTGTATTTTAGAATACATAATCCAGAATATGAAAAATTGTATTACAAAAAACACAACCTATAATAAAAAGTTATATTTTAGATTGAACAATTTAAAAAATATATTTATTTCGAATTATATAATCATAAATGTATTTTTTATTTTATATTTCGAAATTTATAACCAGCCATAAAAAAATGTATTCTGAATTGTATATTCTGTATTATACAAATTTAGGGGGTGCAGGCACAAAATTATGGAAGTGCAGGAAAAAGATGGCCTCCAAATAATACTCTGCTTTCTTTTTACGTGAATAGTGAACACTTAAAAAAGATATATTTCACCATGTGGAATCATATAGAAACTATGCTTTTAAGATTACAAAAAAGATATATATATATATATATATATATATATATATATATCTTTATATATTATATTTTTTATGTTAAGTAAATACTACATAAAAAATCAACTTGTAAAAGCGGTGCTTCTATCTAATCCCATGTTAGAATTAAATTTTAAGTCTAATTCAACCCCACAAAATTAACTTGTAAAGTGAGGTTTGCACCTCACTTATATGTTATGAAATAGTTTTATCTCTAATCGATGTGGGACTTCCAACACACCTCTAAGTAAAAGGTGTTCTTATTTGATCAGATCTTGCACCTCCGGTTAAGTCACTTTTACTCTATTTCTGCATTTTTCTTTCTCAGAAGCTCAATGGCGTTTATGTTTACTGTGTTTAGAATCGTTTTCACTTCGTTATTTCGGTTGAATCATTCCATTAAGGTTTATCGAATGTTTGTTCCGTTTTTCATTTTTTCACTTGCATCATTTCATTAAATTTTATCGGCAGACGATATGTAAGTTATTATTTCATGTTCATTGTACATTTTATACATGTTACTAATATATTAAGATTTGGATATCTATTTGATACTTGTTACAGATTTCAACATTCGTAATGATATAGGAAACTTTTTTTACCTTTTAAAGTTTAAGTTATTTATGTTTTTTTTTTATAATTCACTATATTTTTATTTAATTTATATAATTTTTTGTTTTAACTTTTTATAAATTTAATAATTTGTTATGTCTTTGATTCTTAATTTTGATTTTTTTTTAATTTGTTTCCAATAAATATGGAAACATAAAATAAAATTTTAAATTTTAAAAATAGGAAGTAAGAAGAAAACAAAAATAAATAAAAAAACTTAAATATAAATATTAAAAATTTAAAACAGGACGGCTCAACCTTTTGATAGGCCTGAAACAAACTTAACAAATGATATTTTTTATTTAAAATTTATTTTTCGAATTTTTTTTATGTGAAATTATTTATTAAATTGTCATAATTAATTTCATTTAACATTTCTTTCTTAGTACAATATATAAAAAGGACTAATCCGTTTTATCTTTCTTGAGACATTGTTGATCTTAAAAAAGTTTGGTTTAATTAATTGTAAGGTACCCAGTTTGGTACTAGTGTGTCAAATTGGTACCCGCTTTTAAAAAAGTGTCAATTGCATCTCAACTTTTGAAAATTGCTTCAATTAGGTCCCTTTCAGACAGAGTTGACTAACGCCATTAGTCAACGTGCCACGTGTCAATCTGTGATTTTTTTTATTTTTTTTTTAATTTTTAATTTTTTTTAATTTAATTATTTTTTAAAATTTTTTTAAAAATTTTTTTTAAAAAAATTAAAAATGCAACGTGTCAAGTCCCTGTGTGTGACACATGGCATTGTAATGCCACGTGTCAGTGTCACTATTAGATGTTATTGTATTGATTTCGATTTACTCCCCACATATGTCTTTTTGTTTCAATTTAGTACCTAAGTATGTGTATCTGATTCAATTTTGTCCCAATTTTTTTTTTAATAATTAAAATATTTTTGTAATCCATTTTTTATAAGATTAA
>Ga0214544_1004481_pt1 | contig 28058 bp, 15 predicted proteins | sample CNSS3metaG_FD_160074 | JGI IMG/M metagenome (GOLD analysis project Ga0214544, IMG submission 160074) | Root nodule microbial communities from cowpea collected in UCLA plant growth center, Los Angeles, California, USA - CNSS3 | ecosystem: Host-associated > Plants > Roots > Nodule | place: USA...
TATTCAAAATATTTTAGAAAAATAAACTAATATTTGTAAAATTAACATTTACATATAAAATATTTTAAATTTTAATATCTAAAATGCAATAAAAATATTAAATATTTTAAATTTAAATGTAAATTTTACAAATGTTAATATATATTTTTAAAATTTTAATAATTATATTTTAATTATATTCTATTTAACAATTGAATCTAAAAATTATATTCAATTACTAATTAAATATTATAATTTATAATTAAATTTAAAAAATAAGTAGTAATAATGTCAATTTTAAAAATTAAATGGTTTTATTTTAACAAAATTTGGGACTAAATTAAATAAAAATAACGAATATAGGGACTGAATTGAACAAAAATAACGAATATAAGGACTAAATTGAACAAAAAAAATAATACTACCAGAAATTGACACGTGGCACAATTGTGACTTAACACGTGGACACTTTTTTTGAATTTAAAAAAAATTAAAAAAATTTAAAAAAAATTTAAAAAAAATTTAAAAAAAATCAAAAAAACCAGGAGCTGACACGCGGCATGTACTGTTAAAAAACGTTAACTATTTAAACACCCTTAGTAAAAAGGACCAAATTGACCACAATTTGACGAAAATGAGGACCTAATTGAACATAAAACGAAAATAGGGACCAAATTGAATAAAATCAACAAAAATAGGGACCAAATGTATATTTAAGCCAAAAAAAAAATAAAACTGCAATGTAAGACCCCTTTTTTTCTATTTTACACTTTGTCCTAAGGAGGGGTTGGGCCTGGCCTTTTCGAGGGCCCAAGACCAACCCACTTTGGACCCCCAAGACCCCCTCGTAGTCCCTCACTCTTCATTCTGTCTCATTTTACAGAAAACAGTCCCCCTCCCTCCTCCAAGTCTTGAGCAGCAGCTCTGCTAGGACACAACTAGAGCGTTCCTTGGAGCTAGTCTAAAGTCCTGTCCAAGTAAGTAAAACGCATGAGCTTTGTATTTGTCCCATTCCTTTTCTGCTTAGTAGTGTTGGTCCAACTTGGGGTTGCTCTAATAGTTTTTTTTTTTGTGTACCCCAGATACGTTACAGCTTCTTAATCTATTGTGGTGCTGTGTGAGTTGCTGTTAGGGCTCTCGTTTCCTTTAGCCCTCTTTCTCTCAGGTAAGGGAAGCTAGGGTTTCACTTTTTTTAAGTTGTTTTGCTTGTTCCTATTTCGTTTGGCTAAGTTTGATTAGTGTTTTGTGGAATATAAGTCAAGATCGGGTGTATTTCCAAGTTAGGGGTTCAAATATTCATAAAACTGTGATATTTGACGTTATATCTCGTATTTTGGAAGCGTCGGGTGGTCGCTGGGCGAGTGATTGGTCGTTGGGCGAATGTGTCATTTTTTTGATATGCGTAGTTTTAGTAAAATTGACTTTCCGACTCATTAACCGTTGGATTAAGCTCAAATTTGGACATTTGGTTCATAACATGCTATTTTGTGGTTTGACCGGTTGGATCGTCGATTAGATGTCTGTAGCTTGAGAAATGTGTCACGCATTACTGGAATGATTTTGGTTTTGTGATAATAAATTTATTTAGGAATTTTGGTGTAAGAATTATGGTTGTGTGTTGTGCTTGATTGTATGGAATTGCAGGTACTTAAATGTTGGCACTCATTTATTTAGGATGAATACTATTTTGTGATATATGTATGTCATGGTATGCATTTATAAAGTATGAGATTAAATGAAATCTTGTTATGTTGAGTATGAAATGGAAAACATGACTTGTTTGATTGGTGGTGGTTTGGCATGAGAATTGAATGCTTGATATGGCATGTGGATTTTGTTGGTAAAAGAGTTTCAAGGGAAACTCTTGATGATGGTGGTTAGTGTATACCTTGATATAGGAGATGTCTAGATAAAGGAAGGTATCCTGAACTCTAATAATCGTTCACGCTCACATAGAGTAGAATAATTTATGTAGTGAGAGTGGCAGGAGGTCCTAGTCTTGGGACATATTGGGCCCAAGACATTAGAGGATTAACCCTGTGTGTGGTTGGGTGATAACCCCTTGCGTCTAGACTCTGTAGAGTTTAGAAACCAGCACAGGTGCATACTTCCTTTAGAATTCTATATCAAGAGTATGATTTGGATATTGAGTTAGAGAGTCATTTAATTGTTTGCTTTCACATGTTTTGGGTGCTTATTGCTTTGCTTGTCTATAACCTGTTTTATAATCTGCTTGCTTAATAACATTTTAAATATTTTACTCTAGCTTACCCTTTCTCTTTGTGTCTGTTCTCTTCTTTGGCTTTTTCCTTTTGCAATGATCACCAAATCCTTGCTGGGAGCAGATGTGGAGACTCTTGGTGATCGTGATGTTGGCGGGGAGGCTGCGATGTAGTTAGGCTTCCTAGATCCTTTATTGCTCATTGTTGAGCCTTTCTTCTTGTGTACTGTTATCTTGTAGTTTCTTGCTCTTTGAGCAAATTTCCAATTTAATCTAATTTGAGTTTAGATTCTATTCAAGGCATTGTATTGTGTCTTTGGGTTTCCATTCCAGTATAATGTGGGATAACTGAAAAAGGTTAATTCTAAATATACTTTATGTCGATGCCCTATTTGATATTATAAACATGCGGCGTTCTATTTATTTGAATTATTCAATTAAATTGGGACGTTACATGCAACGTTAAAAAAAAAAACTAAAGGTGAAGTCATTATATAAGACGACAACTTCACTATTAGATCTGCAGAAACCAGACTTCACCATGACAACACTGCTTTTTCAAAAAAAAAAAAAGGAAATCGGTTAGGGGAGGACGACTTCACTTTTAATGTCGTCCTCTCCACGACAACTTAACCCATTTTTCTTTTACAAAAAAATTCAAAATTCATGGTCAAAAAATGACCCAGAAATAAAAATAAAAACCAAAAATAACATATTTAACCCTTACAAATAATATAAATTTTATAAAAAATATTCGATGACTTGTAATTTATATAAACTTAAAAAATAACATAATTTGTTTATAACGTAAATGTAATATTTAATTAATGATTTAGTTTTCTAATTTATTATTTTGTTATAACGTAAATAAAATAATAAGAGTAGGTATCGTTAATAATTCATTAATATTAATTAAACATTTCATTACGATATCTATAAATAAAATACTACTAAACATCAATGGTGTGAAAAATCTTTATTATTCTGTTGGAATTTTTGTTTTTGTTTGATTTTGCAATTGTAAAGAATCTGTTTGAGTGTGAATCTTTATATCTTTTTTTATTGTACAAGTAATTGTTTGGGTCTATTTTTGTAAATTAAGATATGTTTCTTTTATAAAAGTTGGGCGGTCTTATTATTTCTTTTTCAAATCATCTTTATTATTATATTTGTTATTGTTAATAAAACAAATAATATTTTAATTTTAAAATAATAAATATTTCAAAAAAAAAGTAAAACATAAAATAATATAGCATGAGACAGAAAAGGTAATAGCAATGCTAATGGTGTATGATTAGTTAGAGCAACAGAAACGAGGTAACACACTTTATTGACCACTTATTGATTGTTAGTGATTAGACATTTGAGTGATATCTTCGACCCACAGAAAAGACACACAAAAAAGAACATAAATAAAAAGAAAATATGACTAATTCATTTCACTTTTTCACGTCCATTATTTCTATGTTTTTACCATTATTTCTATGTTTTGTCATTTTTTGCCAGTAATTAAATCAATTTCATAAAAGAAAATGGCATACAATTTTGTGATAATTATACAGTGTTGAAATTTTGTGATATCCTTACAATATCAAAATTGTGTCATTTGTGATAACTTTGCATTGTTAAAATTTTATGAATGAGGCTTTTCTACTCCACATTTAGGGTGTGTTTGCTTGGTAGGATAGATTTAAGAGAGAGTATGAAGATAGATTTGGATAGATTTAAGAGAGAGTGTAAAGATGAATTTGTGTTGATTTGAGTATATGCATATATATTTTTTAAGTGGATTTAGAAGATAAAAAGAGTGGATTTGGAGATGAATTTTGTAAAAATTAGTGAGTGATTTGATTGATGTAATAGATTAAAAAAAAGTTTTAATTGATAAAAATTTGAAAATTACTAAAATATCCTTAATGGTAAAAACAAAATTAAATGATAATTAGATGAATTAAAAATATTAAAATTTAACAATATAGTAATTATTATTAATTATTATATATATTTTTATTATTATTAATTAATTATAAAAATTATTATACATATTTTCAAACCATCCTCAGGATGAACCGTCAACTTTTTGTGTGAGATTTTTTATGGAGGGAGATACTAGGTGTTAGAAATATTTTAATATAATTTATAAAATAAAATAATAAAAATAAAAATTATACTGTTACTCATGTTTTTATAGACCTTTAATTTATTGGTTAATGTTTTTAATGGCTAACGGCTATATTTTTATTACAATTTACTCCTTTGTCTCGTTTTGCTACCTATAAATACCACCTAGGTGCATGGGGAAAAAACAACAATATCAACAAAGACAACAAATACTAGAGTTTTCTCAAAATTTTTCTTCTTTCCTATATTATCTTTAAGATAATGGTGTTCATAAGGTTCGGAGATCCTTCGCTGCACTCGATCGATTTGACGAGTTGTTGTATCTTGGGAGAGAAACGCATATGATAAGAAACACATATGATTGTGTATTGATATATTTGTTTAGTCCTGTGCAGTAGGGGCATTTTCTCTCTAAGGATAGCGCTATGCGTGCCTCAACCCAGAATATTTCTACTCCTTACCGTTTATCTTTTATTTATTATTGTTATTATAATGGTTGATCTGTGATTAATATTCATTATTTTATATATTGTCTTAGTATTATTATTGATTTAACAATTATTATTATATTATTTCATATTTATATTATTATTATTATTATTATTATTAGTATTATTTGAGTAATCATTTTCTAACATTCTTAGAGAGAAAACTTATTATCTTACTATTTCTATTTTTGATTACTCATCTGTATTCATTTCTAAAATTAAAAATAATATAGAGCTGAAGACTGAAAACACATTTTATGAACTAATGTGTTTCTTATGGTTATATTTAAATCAGTTTCAACTAAGCCTAAAAATTGAGGTGTATAATTGTTTCTATTTCTATTGGTAACAATAAATGAAATTATGCATAAATAAAATTCATGCTCATTGAATCATTTTTTGTGATGTCTATAGCTCATGCTTATGTTGTTATATTAATTTATGCTTTAATATTGTATATTCTTACCATTGATAAAGATGTTCTATATCATGTATATATTTTAAGTGTTTGTATGAAAATAATTATAAAATAATTTGTGTTACTAAAACTTCTATTGTGTTATGGAAAACACTTGAACTAAACTTTGCATTTGCAAAGAGAAAAAAAATTAGCTTGATATTTATATGAAAAAAAAAAGTGATTGATAATAAAGATAATCTTTATCAAATTTATGAATTCAAAATGATTGTTTATGAAATTAAAATGAATTATTTTAATTGATATCATGTTTAAGATCATGTAAATGTTGATAAAAGAAGAAATCTTCATATCAAAAATTGAAGGGATTGAAAGGATGGTCAAGTAAAAACTAAACTTGTCTTCCAACATTTATTTTAAAAAGAAAAGTTTTTCATGTTTCTGAATTTAGAAATTTTCTTGTGCTCAACAAGGTTATGAAGTGATTTCCAAGTACAATAACATTATTATTTCTAAACATGTATTTTGGTTGGTAAATGATATATTTGTGATGATTTGTTTGAGTTAAGTACATTTATCTTGTAATAAAATATTTAGCTGTTATTCTTTGATTATCACATATGTTGAAAGTATTGATATATCACATGCTATTATTATAATTGTTGAGAAGTTTGGTTAGAGACCATTCAAATTATAAAATTTTGAGGTGCAAAATTAATTAATTAGAGAAGTGATGATACATATCTTTATAAATGAGTGTTTTTATGTGATATTCAAGGTATTATTCATTAAGTAACATATTCATATGGTGTTAATGTAATGGTGCAATGAAAGAAAAAAAAAATGCTTTTGTTTGATGTGGTAAATGTTATGCTTCAAGTTCTAGCTTACCTAACATTATATAGGGTGAAACTTTATATTCAGCTTACCATATTTTGAACACAAAAAATTATGATAAAACTTGTTATGAGTTATGAAAGAGAAAAGAACCACATTTAAAATATTTCAAAGTGTGGGAGTGTCTTGTAAAGGTTAATATACCTTTTAACAAAAAAATCTTTGGTTATTTATATTCATAAATATCTAGAGATGTTTCCTCCAAATGATAAATTATCTAAATTTGTTTGTGATACCTCGGGAACTATTTTTGCCATCTAGTGTAATATTATTTGTATTTCTTCTAGTTATGGCAATATGCCCAATTTCTTGAGATGATTGAAGGTTAATGTAAATTGGATATTGATTTTGGTGGCACAAAATCACCTATTGGTTATGCTTATGTTTTAACCTTGGATGAAAATGCCCTATCATGGAAACATGTTAAAAAGTTGTTGTTCTATCATGATCTATTATGCAAGCATAAATGATTCATTTTTCCAATGCATCCTGACAATCAAATTATTATATTTAAAGCTTTTAGTAAAAATGTCAATGAAATTGAAAAATTGACATATGAGAATGAGAGACAAATATATTAGAAACTTAATTACTCATGGTATTGTCTCTTTTGACTTTGTCATGTTAGAAAGAAATATTACAAATCCGCTTATCAAAGGGTTGATGCATCAACAACAAGTATTTGAGTCGTCGAGGAGAATGAGACTATAGCCCATAAATTAGTTGCAACAATGGACACCCATCTCCACATGAATGGCGATCCCATGGAATGGAGTTCAATGGGTAACAATGAAGTTGTTGTTGACTAAAGTACACCAAATAATTTGATTAAATTTTATGTCTCATTATGACGAGGTGTACTATAAATTGTGGCAATAATAAGGTTGAGGTATATGCATATAAAATACCTCTTAATAAACCCAATGGTTGAGGTATCTGCATTATTTTATAAAATACCTTTTAATAAACACAGTGACAATTATTGTAGGGATGTGAGTCACAAACCACCCTTTGAGGGTTTACCTAGTGAGTGTGATGGTGGGGCCGCCATTGTGAGACATGGGTAAGTCTCTAAATGACACTCATGAAACAAGATACATGCACAAGGCCATAACGTGTACCCACTGATTAGAACCTATAATGAACACTGATATTGTATGTGTTATTTACTAAAACCTGGTCACTGGGGATGTAGTTCAAGACAATCAAGTATCTGCATTTTCTTAGGTGAAAGTTTATAAGCACTAGGTGTGAGGGTCAGATCCGGAAGGTTCCTTACACTGAACTACAATATTTTGTTTTGAAAGATAATATATTTTTGTTTTATTTTATTTTTAAATTATGTGGGGGATTGTTAGAAATATTTTAATATAATTTATAAAGTAAAATAATAAAAATAAAAATTCTACTGTTACTCATGTTTTTATAGACCTTTAATTTATTGGTTAATGTTTTTAATGGCTAATGACTATATTTTTATTATAATTTACTCCTTTGTCTCATTTTGTTACCTATAAATACCACCTAGGTGCATGGGAAGAAAACAACAATATCAACAAAGACAACAAATACTAGAGTTCTCTCAAAAGTTTTCTTCTTTCCTATATTATCTTTAAGACAATGGTGTTCATAAGATTCAAAGATCCTTCGCTGCACTCGATTGATCTGACGGGTTGTTGTATCTTGGGAGAGAAACACATATGATAAGAAACACATATGATTGTGTATTGATATATTTGTTTAGCCATGTGCAGTAGGGGCATTTTTTCTCTAAAGATAGCGCTATGCGTGCCTCAACCCAGGATATTTCTACTCATTACCGTTTATCTTTTATTTATTATTGTTTTTATAATGGTTGATCTCTGATTAATATTCATTGTTTTATATATTGTCTTAGTATTATTATTAATTTAATAATTATTATTATATTATTTCATATTTATATTATTATTAGTATTATTTGAGTAATCATTTTCTAACACTAGAAAATTTGACACCAATGAGTCATGAACAAACTTATATAAAAATTCAAGAATTTATTTAGAACTCAAAACTTTAAAATAATGAGTTTATGGATCATTTTATTTATATATTAATCATCTTTTTATTTTTTTATATGATTTGAGACTTATAACTCATCTTAAACTCGTAACAATATATTGACTTTATTTATTTAATGGAATGAAGATAAGCTTGAAAAAAAAACGACTGAAACAGATGTATCAGTATGTTTGCTTTGACATATATATATATATATATATATATATATATATATATATATATATATATATATATTTTTTTTGACATATTCAAACTATTTCAGAATAAAACGGTAAGAGCATTATTTTACACAAATAAAAGTATTATTGGTTACCAGACCTTACTAATGTAGCCAATTCTTTTTTAATAACGGATAGAATTAGTTTATACGGATAGTTTTAATATTTTCATTTGTTCAATCACCACTATAAAATTAAATAATCCAACTACGATTGATCGTCGTTTTATATTAGTGAGATAGACCAACTTGATTTAAAATACTCTTATAAAAACTAAAAAGAAATACTCGTACATAAAATCAATATGATTTTTGGTAATATCATTAATGTTAATTATTATATTTAAGATATTCTTTATCTTGAAATTCGGAATTTTCTTTTTGATTTGTCTTTAAAAGACATATTTTAGAAGACAATATTCATTTGTAGCCAAACTTGTACTACCGAAGACCGATGAAAAATTCGTCGCAGAAAATTCTCCCATGCTAAGTAAGAACTAGATATGGATATAAAAGTAAATAAAATTTTTGAGTGACTACTCCTTATGAAATTAACATATATTTAAATTTGAACGCTTAAATAAAAGTTGAAAATATAATCAAGATAAATATAATATAGAGTTTAGTTATTAAGTAATTATACTTTGTTATATATCATCATCATTCACTTATAAAATATCTTCAATTACAAATATTATTAACATATATTAATTCTTTGGTTAATTTATGTGAGTAAGAAAACATATATTATTAACAATTTCCTTATAAGACATTTTTTAAGATGTTTGGATTTTGGAACGCTCCCACCAACTTTTCACTCCCCAAATGTTGCTTTCTATGCGAATCCACACATGCATACCAAACAAAATCACGTTTCATTGTTACTTCGCCCTAACGTGGCCAAATACTCACCCATTTATTCCTTCTCAAATAGAAGGAAGCAGAAAATTATTTTCATTCTGTTATTTATTCCTTCCTTACTGCATCCATTCTTAGATGGTCCTATTCTTCAGTAAGGAATACTGCAATGCTTTCTTTTATTTCTTCTTCTGCAAGTTAAGTTCCGTTTCGTTTATTCAACTTCACTGACAAAAATGTTATGCTGTTTTTATTTTCAATTTTAGTGCTTCTAATTTTTTTTAATATTCTTCACCTTTGGTCTCTTTTACGAATTTATCATTTTATAACAATAGTTCAACTTTTTATAATAATACTACAAAATACAATAATTGTTATTTTTATTTTTTATTCCAATATTGTTAAGAAGAGTGGTGAAGCGTTTCAGATAAGAAAATACACCAACCGGGCAATGCGGCATGTTTTTTCGTAAACCAATAAAAAAGTCATATCAAATTTTAACTGTTTAACTGTCAATAAACTTATTATATAATTATAAATGTAACATTTTTATATTTTAGTCAAGATTATTATTATATTGATATTAATATAATAAGTCATAGTTTTAATCTTTCCCGTTCAACACAAATGAAATTAAATAAGGCCAGAAATACATGAATTGAAATATAAAACTAAAACAAGGCTAAAATTAAAATCCGTTATATTTGTTAGAGAACGAAAAACTAGGGTGTCGGAGAATTTTCTCTTTTTAAATTTAGAAAGAATTTTTACATATATTTATTATATCTATTAATATTCTAAAAATAGGTAAATAGATTTGATTTCTAGAAATAACAAGTAGCAAATGAATTTTTACTCTATAATTGTACCAGTTTTGTTTAATTTCCCCTTCTTCTCTATCACTGTGCTTCTCCTCTTTCTGCACCATAACAACTCACTTCTCTCACTCTTTTTACTCTCTCTCTCTCTCTCTCTCTCTCTTAAACAGGACAAAAAAAATCTGATTCCAAACATCTTAACAAAAACCTTCTCAGTTCACACACCCACACTCACTTCACATAACACACCGTTTTCGTTTTCATTTTCACTTTTCACTGCTATCAACCCATTCTCTCTTTCTCTCTCTATTGTCTGGAGAGAGAATTTCGCTATGAAATCCAAAGCCGGAGGAAATGGCCTCACCAGTGAGGCCGGCGGCGGTGGAGGAGGAAGCAGCAGCTCTCCTAGCCCGCCGCCGTCTCCGAGGCGGCAATCCGGTGTTACGCGGTGCCGGAGGAGGCTGAGACCGGCGAAGGACTCGTCGGAGAGTCGGAGGCTGGTCGCCGTCATCATGACGCGGCGGAGCCTCCGATACTTCTTCCTGCTACCGCTGGTGTACATCTCCGGGTTGTTAATGTGTGTGGGGCCCTTCTCCGCCCTCATTGGCCACACACCTCTTCCTGGTTCTCGGTACCGCAGTCACGAGATCTTCCACAACCTCTGGCACCATATCGAAACCGATAATTCCTCTGTCATCGAGGTGGGTAACTGAACGAACGAGCTTGACGCCTCATAATCATAAACCATGTGCTCATTAAATATTTTATTTTCCTTTTTTTTAATTCACTTATTTAATTAATTAATTAATTAAAGAGAAAATCGACCTTAGTTGAGTCTAAATAAAGTGATTAGTGTGTCACAATGTGTATATCTAAATTCGAAAAATGTCTATATCTAGCGTCGGTATCTTCATCAAGATCTAATATGAACTCTTTGATGAAAAAACTGTCATTAGTGCCGCATTAATTCCATTATGATTTACTTTCTGCTCTTTGGCTCACAAAGTTGTCTCCAAATGAGGATAACTTGACAATGTTTGAAGAGCATTTTGTTGGATGGAAGATAGCAGACAGATACAAAATCACCTTGATTTTAATCGGTTTATTTTTAGTTTCATCTGATTTTCCTTTATTGTCACAGTATCTGAAAATAAATTAGCTCAAATAAATCAGAGAGGTGGGTTTTTCTTATAATAGTTTTTTTTTTTTTTTGTCTTTTTGCAGTTGGCTTCTGTGTGGAAGTACAAAAGGAAGTTGAGAGAGCAAAAGCCTTGTCCGAATTTGACAGCTTTGCATCGCGAACATTTTTGTAATCGATATAACTTATAATAATTTGTTGAATTGGAGTTTGGCGTAGAAGCAAAGTTTGTGTGGAATTTTAATTCGGTTGTTTCTCTTAATTTCAGTGTCGCCTGGACTGAATGGTTTTTTGATTGTGGAAGCCAACGGGGGTCTTAACCAACAACGCTCTGCGGTGAGGCAAAGTCTTCCCCCTTTCCTTTATTTGAAGTGGTCTTGTTTAGTTTTAAAAATGGTCTAGTTTTTGACAATAGTGTTTCTTGAATTGTTAGATTTGTAATGCTGTGGCTGTGGCTGGACTCCTGAATGCAATATTAGTTATACCTCAATTTGAGTTTCACAATGTGTGGAAAGATCCAAGGTGACCAATTTATTCCTTATCTTTTAGTTTTGAACCTTAGAATTCTAGTTGTAGTTGAAATCACACGCTGACTAGCTGTTGTGGTGGCTGCTGTAACCACGCAACCATGATGTTGCTGCTGCATCACTTGATTTGGTCTGTGGTTTTAAATCCCACTAACATTCATGCCTGAGAAATTTTGGACAGACATTGTAGGTTAATTTGATTTCATTGTTTGGCTTAGTAATGGTCAATGTGTGACTGAATTTCACAACTCAATAACACGTGAATGATGGGAAATAGGAGTATACTTATCACATTTTTTTATTTTTTTTTTACATTCCTATTTTCACAAACGAAAACACAAACCTTTTCTGATGCTTTTCTGAGGTAGATTGTGTCTTATATTGAACTTCTGTTTACAATATTTCAAAATCTAAAAAAGAAATTTTAAGTTGTTGCCATTTTTTTGAGACAACTCATTCGGTTGATAATGAGAAACCTACGGTCATTCCGTAGATATAAATTCTAATAATCTAAAGAAACTTTGTGACTCTTATGTTAGTTACCATTGTTTAAACCTTCATACCTGTTTTTCTAGAGATTATTTAGTTAAACATGTTTGTATAAGTCCCTGAATTTAATAACGCTCCCATAAATAGAGCCATATTAACATTACTGTGTATGCTCCAAGTACTGAATCTATTTCACGGACCAGAAAACCTAGAACAAGAAGCATATCCTCCTGATGTATTATTTGTTGATCCACATTAATTAGTACACAAAATTTTGAGGTCTATCTTAGCTTTGTGATGTGATTAGTCAAGCGATACTTGATTAGATTTCATAACCATTAGCAATGATGAAATTCTACTAGTAGCCCTTGCAGAACAGTCTATTCAAAAATTAGTAATTAAATATGGAATGCACTGAACATTATTATGACTCTTCTTGGAGTTTCCGTATTTACTTCTATAGTTACTTTACTTCTGTTTAAAGTAATATTATTTCTCTTACAGTGAATTTGGGGATATATATGATGAAGATCATTTTATATCCACACTTGATGGTTATGTGAAGGTGGTCAAAGAACTGCCCGAGGCACTAATGGAGCGGCATAATTACAATATGAGTAATATCACTAACATCAGAGTTCAAGCTTGGTCTCCTGTCAGTTATTACCTTGGAGTTGTTTCTCCTATCTTGCAAAAGGAAGGGTCGGTATTCATACACTTTGTCCTCATCTTTTTTATTCATTCTTATGATATTTAATAAAATGAAACATGTGGGTTTTTACTTTACATAAAATGAGTTTTGGATGAAAATGAACTCTGAAATGAGTTCAAATTAGGCATTTGACACAAAATTGCTTTTTCATTCAAATAATTTGATGTAAAAAAAATTATTTTCAAATGCAGGGTAATTCGAATAGCTCCATTTGCCAATCGTTTGGCGATGAGTGTTCCACCACACATTCAATTTCTAAGATGTCTTACTAATTATAAAGCATTGAGGTTTTCTTCTTCAATATCTGCACTAGCAAACAAATTAGTTTACCGAATGATTCAGAAGAGCTCAAGGACAGATGGAAAATACATTGCCGTGCATCTTCGTTTTGAAGAGGTAATGATGCTCATTCAATTTGTTTGGAACTGGAAGTTTGTGTCAATTCTGTAGGGAAACGGTGAAGGATTGCATCAGCTTTATTATTGACTAAATCTTCTCAATATGCAGGATATGGTGGCATTCTCTTGTTGTGTATATGATGGAGGAGAGGCAGAAAAGTTGGAAATGGATTCAGTTCGAGAAAAAGGGTGGAGGGGCAAATTTAAAAGAAAGGACCGGATAATTTTGCCTGACCTTAATCGGGTTGAAGGAAAATGCCCACTAACCCCACTAGAGGTCTGTTTTACTTTTTAATGCTGATCAGATCTTAAATTCTGTTTTTAGTTTTCTTCTCAGAATAAATCTGATCCATCTCAAGTGCACATTTTATTGACTTCAGAATGTGATGCCATCAATATATTTTGTCGTACCTTTTCCTCGTACTAGATTTTAGTTTCAATATCAGTACATGCTTTCACTTTAATTAATTTAGTGAAAGAATGGTATGATGAAATGAAAATCAAACTAATGTTGCAATGTTAAATTGTGTGAAAAGCTGATATTATATGGAAGAGACTGATGTTAGTTGCATATTGTTTTCCTTAATTACGTAGGTTGGTATGATGCTGCGTGGCATGGGATTTGATAACAATACTTCAATATATTTAGCTTCTGGGAAAATATATCGTGCAGAGAGATATTTGACTCCTTTGATGAAGATGTTTCCCTATCTGTATACAAAGGAATCTCTTGCAACATCAGATGAGCTTGCTCCTTTTATGGTAAAGATCCCCGTTTGTTGGAAAATTAAAACAATAACAAATGTCATGATTTATTCTATGAAACTAGATGGCTTAAAAGTGCTTCATTTTCTGTTTTATTTTGATTTCTTTCTCATAGTAGCCTGTACACGGGAGCATATCAACTTGATTATAGTGTACTTGTTTATAACTCTGCTGAAGCAAAACATTCTTTTCTCATGCAACAAATATTTAAATTTTTTTGTCCTTCCAGTGATTAAATATATAAATATTTATAACACACATTAAAGAAGCTAATTGCAAAAAGAAAAAAACATAATTTGCATCCGATATATAGTTGTATCATCTATATGACCATGTAAGAAAATTTCATAACTAATTACTTGGGCTCGGTGGCTTAGAGTTGTAATAACAAGAATCACTGACAAAAATGGTCGTATCAATCAGTTACATGAACACATAAACATCATTGGAATTGTTTAGAAACCAAATTCTAATGGAAAATTTAAATGAAGTTCCTTTTAATAATTCCCTTTAATATCCTTCTTGATCTCCCTATACCTAATTTGCACAAGGCTAAAAGTCATGCATCTATTCTCTTCACCTTTTCACATGTTCAAATGACCTTGATTGATTAGTTATTTCCTCTGTTGGTATCAACATCGTCTGCTAATATGTAGTCTCTTTGTATCTTTTTCTTTCCTATATGACCGCATATTCTTCTTAATATATTCATTCCTATCTCTCCCTTTTTTTCTCGTGTATTTAAAGCTCAATGTTCCCTACCATAGTTTAGTTGGTCGTGTGCAATAAAATTTCACTTTGAGCTTACAAATTTCTAAGCTATTGCAACCATTCACTAAAATTTTCAAATGTGAGGTCATGGATATGGGTTGGACCTGCAAACTGAATCTCATCAATTTGAAAAAATGATCAGTAGTTTTAGACCTCAAGAATGGACGTGATGATAAAGGATGTAACTAGGTTTCAATTCCGTAAAGCATAAAGTATGTCAATGGCTTTCTATTATGATTCTTTATCCACTCATTCTATTAGTTTGTGTTGTGTCTTGATGGTTGGTTATAACTTGTAACTTGTAACTACGTTTTTGCTGCAATTTTTCTGTGCTCAAAATTACAAATAAAATGAAATCTTATATTCACGTTTAATTTAATTATACTTTTTCGTAGTGTGTATGGTTATGGGGAGTTTCCAATATGCTATAATGCTTATTTTCATATTTTTCTAGGGCTATTCCTCCCAATTAGCTGCACTGGACTACACAGTATGCTTGTCTAGTGAGGTTTTTGTAACAACTCAGGGTGGTAACTTCCCTCATTTTTTGATGGGCCATAGAAGATTCCTCTATGATGGCCATGCTAAGACGATTATCCCAGATAAGCGCAAGCTTGTTGTTCTTTTGGATAACTTGAGTATTAGGTATATTATCTATTTCTCTCCCCCTCATCCTCCATTTATAGCTACTATATACTCTGTTTATACGTTTCAAATGATTGTGGGGAATATTTGATTTGGTTCCATGTATATTATCATATGTTGTCTTTATGAAAACAAATAAAACTTTAGTGATAAGATAATAGTTATTTTTGTAGGATTCACATAGTAGGCACGGATCTGTTCTACGTATAATATATTAACTGATTGGAGTTTCCCCTAGATTTGAATGTAAATCTTATGATTTATATTAAATAAAACTGAAAGGATGACAGTATGTTACTAAATCTTAATTTTATATATATATATATATATATATATATATATATATATATATATATATATATATCTTCTTTTAACCAAAGAGTGGACACGTTGATGTTTGGTTTAAACTTATTTTTGAGAAATAGTTGCTTATGTTTTCAGCATTTTTTAAGAGTTGTTTTATATAGAAAATACTAGTTTCCAGAAATAATCCATTCCTAAACACCCACCTATTGTTAGAAACTGATATTTGCAACACTTGAACTTTGGTGTACGAGTATTGATTTTTGTGACATTTTATTGTTAGAGCACTAATTATAATCAGATACTAATCTACCGCTGAATATGCATTATAATAATGTAATGCCACAGCAAAATAAAATACAAGATAGTGAAAAATATCACTTGGTCCTTTGAAAATTTTTATGGAGGGGATTATATACTTCGTCTATTAACCCGTAAAAATGGTGCCTTTTAGCTTCAAGGCTACCATGTTGTGTAGTGATCTTATATACAATGCAACTTTCAGTAGTTTTGTTTTTTTCTTTTTTTTTTTAATTTGTAGTAAGTTCTGTTTTGTTAGAAGTGCTCGCTAGGGCCATGTTTTTCAGTTTATTTTTTAACTTTGTTTTTGTATGATTACGTTATATTTAATAATTTATAGATTGCGTGGTTTGAATCAAACTGTCAATAGGTTGGTCCTTAGAAATTTTTCTTAGCTGAAGTCATAGCTGTTAATGGAGGGGATGGTAGACTCTTGCTTATTAAGCATAGAAATTGGTGCTTTTTAACTTCAGGACTACCAGGATGTGCTATGGTCTTGTATATTATGCAATTTTCTGTTGTTTTTTTTTTACTAGTAAATTCTGATTTGTAAGAACTGTTCGCTAGCACCATGTTTTGCAGTTTATTTTTGAACCTTATTTTTCTATAATTACATTATGTATAATTGTTTAATTTTGTTTGGTTTGAATCAAACTGCCAATTTACTGTAGTTGTCCATCGTTGTTTGAATGTTACATGTAGTTGTCATCTGGATTTAGTTTGAGGGCTTAGGCTATGGCATCACTGGAAAACACTAGATGACGGGAAATATTTGTGCGTCGGTTTTGCAGTTGGAGAGGTTTCAAGGATCAGATGGAAGACATGCTGAGTGAAAGTGACCGCAAAGGAATAATGGTACCTAGAGTTAGAAAAATAAACAGAAAAACTTCTGTCTACACGTACCCCTTACCAGAATGCAGGTGCCTACAGCAGTCTCTTGCCAATCAAATTGACCACAATCTTGACGCTCTGTATAATTACAACAGAACAAAAGCTTAAATGGAACACATGTATCATTTGTTCCATCATCACTGCTCGGCAATCAGATTTATATCATTACCAATTCCAAGGCATTGGTGCTTCAACCTTCAATTCTGCAGCCTTTTGAAGACAAGGTGTGGCTTCTACAACCCTGAAGATTTTGTTTGCATGTTGCTTATTTTACACACTGGACAGTTCAGAGCTCCAATTTAAAGGTCGGAACACACTGTACCAACGTGTTCTACTAATAGATATAGCATAACTAATAGAGACAGTTTTTTCCCCCTAATCAATGTCTTTTGTGCTGACATCTTCATTTTTTGTTTCTTGTGTAAAATTCTTAGGCTTGAAGAAAGATTGTAATCTGTCAAGTGAGCATATTTTTATTTTGACCCATAGTTAGAGGGAGAGATCCTTATAGTCCCGTTGACAAGTGGCTTTGTTTTCCTCCATTCCTCATTTTCTAAATGTAATTTAATGTCTTTTGTATATTCTTTTTGTTTATATCATTTAACATAATCTGAGCTCTTAATTCATCCATGGAAAAACAAGTATGTGAAGATGATATGAAAGGAGTTTGGATTGCCATGACAATACCTGGATCTTTACTGGGAAAGCAGTTTTTAAGGAAACTGAGTTAACATTATAGGATTGAATATAGTTGCGTATAAGAAAGATTAATGAACTCCAACGGTAGTTTTATTTTTGAACATCTCTTTAGTATAGTTCTACAAATTTTACTCCCGCTCAGTGTCTAGAAATTGTCAGTTTTCTTACCACTCAAATGTGGTCCCGAAATCATATTGAAGTTATGCCTACCAATGTGATAGGTATTTGCATGAACACTAATTTGCTTATCAATTATTTTTATTATGCTTATAGAAGGGTTATTTATTCTGTTGGTACTTTTCGCATATGTTGGAATAAAAAATTGTATCATTCAATAATTCATGTGTTCTATTTTCTAATTTGACTAAGGTTAAAATAAAAGGAATAGGTAGTATTAGACTAAATGATGACATTCATTTACACTTTTTATTTATACCATCATTTCATTTTAATCTACTTTCACTTAAAATAATCACTAAAAATCATTTTCAATTGAATATGAAGATCGTTAACTTTGTTTTGCAGGACCTCACGAAAATGAAGAGGATAGACACCGCTAAAAAGGATGAAGGGTTACTTTTTCTTGAATTTCCTAAGTCCAATTTGACTTCTAATTCTTGTAATCTTGTTTCATATGTTACCTGATATAAAGGATTAGGTCATGTTCCTCCAAATGTTTATAATTTGATTGCAAATAAAATTGTTATGTCTTCTTGTCTTGCTTCTAATTTTCATTGCAACACTCGTCAATTAGCCAAAAATAATAGATTATCTTTTAGGAACCCAAATCACTTTAGTCCAAACTTGTTTGATTTGTTTTATGCTAACATTTGGGGTACTTTTAGGGAACATACTTATGATGGCTTCAAATTTTTTTTTTTTTAACTCTCTTTAAGCATAAAAACATATTTAATTGGATTTTCTTATTAAAAAAAATAAGTTTGATAGCGCTTTCATCATACCTTAATTCCTATCATACATTGAAACTCAATTCAATAACAGTGTTAAAACTTTCAAATCTAATAATCCTAAAGAGCTGGCCTTCATTAATTTGTTCTCTAAAAAGGTATTATTTATCAATATTGCTATGTTAGGGCCTTAATGTTTGATTCTAATTCCTTTGAAATTTTTGAGTGAAGGTGTTAATAAGGTTGTGTTTCTTATGAATAGAACTCCTAGTTTAACTTTAAACTCTAAGTCTCCATTTGAAATCTTATATGATAACATACCTAACTATGCTAATTTCAAAGTTTTTTATTCTTTCCGCTATGCTTCCATTTTGTTATCTAGTAGGCACAAATTCACCCCTAGGCAGATGGCGGCGATAATGATATTAGATAGTACTAAAAAATTGCACCAGACTAGACTTAGACCAGTAGAACGAGATCGACTCGCTCTAATATCAACTTGAAGAATGAAGAACCTTTTAAGACTATGCAACAACTAGAAAGGATTTACAATTATTGCTTATTCAAGTCTTCTACTTAGAGAAGACATCTTGAAGAAGAAAGCTTAAGCACGACAACACCACTTAAGAATTTTTAAGTGATAACAATTTTGAGTTCTAGCCTACACATTTTGTTTGATAGAACACTTTAGTATTCTTTGGCAAGCTAAAAGACTAAAACTGATTTTCTATTTGTCTAAAGATGTAAACTTTCTATTCATGAACTTCTTATTGATCTTTTGATAGTTTTCTTTGTAAATCTCTTCTAGCCAACAATGGTTGTTGTTCTAAACAATACTCATTGTCTAGCCAAGAGTGACTATTGTTTTAACCAATACTCAGTATCTAGTCTATTCCAAACAATAACTAAGCTAAGAGCAACAGAGCGGGTATGGTACGATTTGGGTACATGTAGTAGCTCTCTTGTACCCTACCCATTGGATAAATATCTGCTTTATACCCATTTTCAAATTCGTGTGGGTACCCACTTATTTTTTTTAATATCCACGAATATCTACTAGTATTCGCGGGTATTTACAAAAAGAAAAATTAAATATTTAACAATATATTTTAACCATAAATTAAAATAAAATACAATACATAACATTCATAAATTTCAAACAAAGTCCAAACAACCCATTTAAATAGTTGATGATTATGCTCTCATTTAATGTTTAGTTCTAGATTTTTAATTGAATTTTGTTCTTAAAAGATTGATTTAATTGGAATTTCATATGATTGAGTTTATTGAACATGAAATACAAAAATATGTTAAAAATAGTTTTTTAGTTGCATAAATATTCTTTGGATAGTGTGCTAGTATAGCTGCAACTAAGTTCAACTGTGGAAATATATCTTTGTGGGTGATAATTTACCATATATCTTTAAGTAATTTTTTTTTAATTATATCAGAAATTATCAACCAACTATATTTGTCAAATAATTTAATCTCTCCAAATATTTTTAGATATTCATAATCACTATAAAGATAAATGATGTCTATCTTTATCTTCATTTAAAATATATTTGAGAGATTTCAAAAATAGAAAAGTCAAGTCTAAGTCCTATATAAAGAGACCATGAGGAGGCAGAAAAGAGGCTTGAAACTTCGTAGTTTAGTAACTCTCTAGCGGAGCCTAATTTTGTTCTCTTTCTCCCACCTCTCTTCTTCTATTTTTATGTTACTTTTGCATCATGGAGGGCTAAACTTCAAGGGTTAGTTCCACTGTAATTTCTTAATTAGATTCTAAGGTTAGATGAATAAATTTGTTTGTTCTTTTGATTCTTGTTGTGATTTATTTTCATCTTTGTCTTTTGGTTCTTAATTTAGTAAAAGTAATTATTTTTACATTATAGCAAGTTAACACAATGTTAAATCTACATAACAATCATATGAATCCATGGATTTTTAAATTTAATTAAGAAGTTACTTTGGTTAAATTTATAAACTTTCATATGATTGAATAAGTTTTTGCTAATAATTGAGAAGTTACTTTAATTAAATGTGAAAACTTTGATTAGAATTAATCAAATAGTTACTTTGGTTAATTAGCTTTTACTAGATGTAAGAGGTAAAAGAATAGACATGATTAAATATAGTAATATTTAATTGAGAAGTTACTTTGATTAAATATACTATGATTAATATATAAAGTTTTTGTTTTTGATTGCGAAATTACTTTGGTTAAAAGTGAGGATGCCAACAAATTAGTTGAGAAGTTACATTTGATTAATTTGAAATCTTAGACAAGAAATCAATAATGTAGAAAACCAATAATAAATCCTATTTTAAAAAAGTTGTGAAATCAACCTATATTCTTACTATTGCTTTTATCTTTTCAATTTTATTTATTTATTTTATTTATTATTTTGTTTATCTTAATCCTCTTATATTTTTATTATTTTATTTGACTAACTCTTTTGTATAGATTTTATAATAACAATTTTTTTCACACAAGATTTTAATCAATACATAAAGTTCTGAAGTGTGTGCTTTTATAATCCTTATTATTTGTGTTTGATTCATAAAATCATGTTTCAAGTTAGTTTGAGTTTATCTCATGAATATTATAGTGTTAGGACTTATTAGCGAAATAAAGGAATTGAAAAATAAAATAAAAAATAACTGAAAGAAAAAAAAGAGAGTAAAACATTATAGAAAATTATATTATTTAGTAAGAGCAAGGAATCAATTGCTTGGTTTGGTTTGGAACCTCAAATTCATCATAATCTTATTACTTGAACATGACGGACCCATGACATGCAAATGATTACGTCACTAGTACACAGACGCAATAAAATCTCGGGTGAATTTTGGAATATTAAAATGCTGAGGGTGCAGGAAGAAAAGGCCACCAGAAAATGGGTTTGCAAATTGAATAGCTCAAAAGAAAAAGTTCAATCAACGGAGAATATGAGAAAAAAATACGCTTTTACTTCTTGCATCCTCTGAATTTCTAATTGTACTCCCACAAAATTTCAAAATGGTATTTTACTCTTCCTAAAAGTGACTTCTGGGTCATCTATTTTCAAAATCCTTTGAAATGAGATTTCCAAAGCTTTCAAAACATGATTTTCGGAACATAATTTCTAAAAACAAAAATTTTGGAATAGGATTTTTAGAATATGATTTAAGGAACAAGCTTTTCAAAATACACTCTAAAATTAACTTTTTCGAATAATTTTTTCAAAATATACGTCATACATTTTAAAATGAAATTTTCAGAATAAATTTTCTAAAATACATAAAATTTGTTTCAGAGTTTCTAGAATGAATTTGTTTACATAGTGAACTTTGTCTCCTTCTTCCTCAATAGACAAGGGAGGTGCAGTGCAATAAGAAAAAGATATTTTAATACTTTTCCATTAACATGGAAGTGCAGTTATTAATAATACGTTTATTTATGGCTTTGTTCTCTATTTTGGAGTCAAAATCTTAAAATGGTACTTAAATTTTAAAATGTCTTAAATTGGTCATCTTTTTTGTTAAAACGTCTCAAGTTTGTCATTTTTGTTAAGTCTGGCTAGACGGCGTTAAATGGAGTGCCACGTGTCAATTCCTCAATTTTTTATTTTATTTTATTTTATTTTTTTATTTATTTTTGAAGTCTTTTAAAAAATAAAAATTTTGTCACGTGTCAAGCTGTTGTCATGTCACGTGACAGTGACATAGTGATGTGGCAGTGACAATGACACATGTCAATATTATGCTAGGTGTCTTTTTCTTAATCTCAATTTGGTCCCTGTATTCTAATTTTTATTTCAATTTAGTCCCTATTTTTGTAAAAATAATTCAATTTCGTCCCTTTCCAAATTAAAACAAAAATTAATTTTATATAAATGTTATACAAATATTTTTATTAAATTTGATATTTTTATTCAAATTGATATTTTTATTATATATTTTTAACATAGCTAAGTTTATTTAAAATTGTGTTTCACATTTAACTTTACTTAAAATTGTTATCAAATTTTAAATTTATATGTTTTTTATTGTTACATGAACTAGTTAATTTATGAATTTTTTTCTATTAACATTATTTTCTATTAACAATTTTAAAACAATTTTAAATAAAGTTCAATGTAAAATATTAATTAAATGAACTTAATTTGGTTAAAAATATTTACTTGAAATATCAATTTTGATGGAAATATTTGTATACATTTATATAGAAATTAAATTTGATTTCAATTTGGAGAGAGACAAAATTGCTAATTTTTACAAAAATTGAGACTAAATTTAGACAAAAATTAAAATAAAGGGACCAAATTGAGACTAAGGAAATGACATCTGGCATAATACTGACACGTGTCACTGTTACTGCCACATCACTCTATCACTGCCATGTGACACGATGACAGCTTGACATGTGGTAATTTATTTAATTTTTTTAAAAATTCAAAAAAAAATAAAAAATAAAATAAAAATAAAAATAAAAAATAAAAAATTTGAAAAACTGACACGTGACACTCTCTCTAACACGTCAACCTTGACTTAATAGAAATAACAAATATAAGACGTTTTTAAAAAAAAAAGAACAATTTAAAAATTTTTAAAATTTGGATCTAATTTCAAAATTTTGACTTCAAAACGAGGATCAAAGCCATAATTAAACCTTAATAATAATTTGGGAAAGAAAAAGCTAAGATTTAAACAACATAGGAAGGCGCAAATAAGAAAAAAAGAACCGTGTCTTCCATTTTGAACTGGGAAGCATAGCGTCACTGTTCTTCAGCAGTGGAATGGATCAACATCACCACGCTGACGACGAAAACCCGATGCGGGGTTAGAAATGCGGCATTCGATGGAAGAGAACCCTAACCTCTCTCTCACGCGCGATTCTTCCCCTTCCTCTCCGGAATTCTTCAAACAAGTCCAAGCTGCTCTCAAGCGCCACCGCCCTCTCGCCGTTAATGCCTCTTCAGCTTCAACGCAATTGCATACCTTGAGGCCACGGCGCTCCATGGTGGCGCACCGAAACATCGCGAACAAGTCCCAAGAGGAACATCCGTCGATTTCGGACACCTGCACCGGGGATGGTTGCAAGAACGAACCCTCTCTGCCGGTGGAATCTCATAGTGTTGGTGCGCACAAGAAGGTTCGTTTTTCAACTGAGAGTAACAATGCCACTTCACAGCCGCATGGTAATTTTTTTGTCACCTTTTTTTTTTATTAATTGCAATTCTATTTCTTTAACTTCAAATTGAGAATAATGACCTGTAAGTGACTCAAGCAAACCTTCAAGTTCACAACAATTGATGAACCAAGACAAGAGATCTTGTATTGTATATTATGTATCGAATATGGGTTTCTTACTATGAAAAAGGCTAGGTTAGTGAGAGCAGATACAATGATACGAAATAACATAAATGGTAGAAACAACAAAAGAAGAACAGAACAGACAAATCCGGAAAGGACCCGGGAAGTAGGAGAATGAGTCACAATCTTCCACACACCCTCCATTTCCCCTTTTTTCCGTTTATATTAAATTTATTTCCCAAGCGTAATCATAGAGTGCAGTGCTAGCTACTCTTTTTCTCTCACTTTTTGTGGGTCATCTTGATTTCATCGTTATCACCCACATGTCCCATCCATCCAACAGTGTTCCCATGCACCTATTCGCCAATAATTCTTCTGCACTCATGATATCACCAACCGGGATTTTAAGTCTAGTCTAAAGCTTTTTATTAGGATTGTTGCATTGGAAATAACTGCTAATGTTGTGATATATGTCCCAAAGCAATCACTATACCCTGCCACACATATTCTTTTTCCTCTCTTAACACTCAGGGGTCAATGTTTCAAAAGCTACTGAAATGGAGTACATATGATCTCATATCGGTTCACTTGCATTGACAGGTGCGGCGTCAATTGGATTCAGTCAACATGTGAAACACCACAATATGCAGCAGGCAGAGTCTGAGACTAGTTTGTTATCTGAGGGAGGCAAGAGTTCTCTGCTTCCAAGGAGAAGAATAGTTACTCAGGATCATCTCCAGCAATTCAAAAACTTTTTGAGTCAACCAGCTACACAATCTTCCGTAGTGGGATTGCCATGCCCTACAACTACATCAGTCCATTCAACTTCAGCTCCAATGCCGAATTCTTTAACTCATTGTGCTAATTCCTGTATGGATAGTGACTCACAAGTGGCTGCAGAACCTTATGATAACCTGAATGTCAATCCTCATTCTATAACACAAGGGGGTGCCAAATCACCATATGATTCTCTGAAAGACACCAATAGAATGTCAATTGATCAGGTGGCAAGTGCAGTTCAAGAATATAATTCACTAAATGATGCAAAGTTGACATTTAAGCACAGTGATCCATCTAAGGAGCAACAAGGATGTTTGCTAAAGGAAACTAGTAAATATACTTGTTGTAATGACATGTTAAATAACGGGGATGAGCCTGCAGCTGTTACCAACATAGTGCCTCAGGGTCTGACTTCATCTTCAGATACGAAGCTGGAATCTTCTAGGTTAGAAAAGCAAGAAAAAAATGCAAGTTGTAAAGGACCTTCAGTTGCTCGAAAGAGGACTTATGACCCTGAGTTGTTTTTTAAAGTCAATGGCAAGCTTTATCAAAGGCTTGGCAAGATAGGAAGTGGTGGAAGCAGTGAGGTGCACAAAGTGATTTCATCAGACTGTACTATCTATGCACTTAAAAGAATAAAACTAAAGGGTCGTGATTATGCCACAGCATACAGCTTTTGTCAGGAGATTGAGTATCTAAATAGGCTGAAAGGAAAGAATAATATTATCCAGCTTATAGATTATGAGGTACACTCATCCTTTTTCTGTTATGAATATTATACGTGGCAGTTCTTTTAAAGCATTGCTGTTTTATATTCTCTCCCCGACCATGTAGTGAATTCTGTCTGTTTTATTTTATGTCCCACATCCCTCCTTTGTCTTCTTTCAATAGTTTGGGTTCTCCTCTTCTCTTATACACTCCAATTGTGTGGGGCTGGAGGTTCTATTCTTTTTCAAATATTCCTTTGTATATGTTGAATTAATTAGATAGTCAAGGACTGATCAGAAAGTAGTGTCTGCATGCATTTTCCTTCTTTTTCTTATCTACATTGTCCCTAGTCTACTACCAAATTCATGGCAATAATTTTGGATAATGAAAATGGATGTTGCTTCTCCGCCACCACCTCCCCCCCTTCCTCTCTCTCTTTCTAAATGAGGTATCGAATTCATGTGTTATTTTCACATGGTAAATGTTATCTTAGTTCCATGTTGTTGACACGGGTTTTACCATGTTCCTCATATATAATTGCTATGGGTGGCCCAATGTTGGTTAAAATATTTTCTCAGTTAGGATAATTTGATAGGTATGTTATCTATTACTTTTGCTCACTCTTACATACAAATTATTAAGTTGACCATGCACACAAGTCTTCTAGTGGGCTTCCACTTCTGTATCAATCTCTCTCTAGGGTTATATTCTTTCTTGTGAAATGTTACTGGCTTCTGTTCATCAACTCCTTCTTAGGGGTTTGACTTTTGTGTGTTTTAAAAAAAAATCATTATTTTGCTATCTTTGAGAGGTCATGTGCATTTAGAAACAATAGTGATGCATATGTTGGGTTGATTTGTGGTAGAAGTCCTACATGCACTAGAGATAAGGCCAGTTTATAGTATATAAGTAGATGCAAACCTCACCTTATAAACCGTTTTTGTGAGGTTGAGTTAGGCATAAGGTTCATTTCTTAACATGGTATTAGAGCCATGAGTTAGAGTCTATCCTAATGAAATTTGTTGATTGTTGAGTATATTGTTTCATCTACTATCGGACTGCTATCGGACCACCTATTAATGTCTGATCCCATGCTTGAGATGTATATGCCTTAGTATGAGAGGGTGTGTTGGAAGTCCCACATTGACTAAAGATAAGACCAATTTACAATATATAAATGGGTGCAAATCTCACCTTACAAACCGGTTTTGGAGGTTGAGTTGGGTGTGTTGGAAGTCCCACTTTGATTAGAGATAAGGATAATTTACAGTATATAAATGGGTGCAAACCTCATTTTATGAATCAATTTTGTGATGTTGAGTTAGGCTTAAAGTCTATTTCTTAACAATTTGTATGTAACATATTTTACTTGTGATTATTTTCTTGGTTTTGTATTTGTGATGGATATGATTACTTTATTTGTTTTATAGTGTTATTCATTTTTACCTACTCTTGTAAATTAGGTGACTGACAAGGCTTTGTTTGAGGGAGTCATAAATGGCTCCTTCAGTAGTAAAGATGGTAGAGTCAAGGATGATGGGTACATATACATGGTGCTTGAATATGGGGAAATTGATTTGGCTCATATGTTGTCTCAAAAGTGGAAGGAACTAGATGGGAACAACCAGACCATAGATGCGAATTGGCTTCGGTTTTATTGGCAGGTTTAAGTTTGCAAAGTAACCTTGAAAATATTTTATTATTCCTCTGAATCTGCATTTTGCATAATTACTTTTCAGTTCAGCGGTTACAGGATGTTATGTTTGAGTATCCAAAAGTATGCGAGAACCAATTTCTTTTGAACTTCTACGTTCGGGTGTCTAGTCGGGTCTGGTTTTCATGTTTCAAATTCTATATGAAGCAACTTTTATGTTGTGTCAAACCAAAAACTTACTTATTTTTGTTAATAATGATGTTCAAAAGAATCAAATAATTTTTCCTTGCACTTTGCTAGTTACTTAAATGATCTTCATGGATGTATTTTGTTATTCTCTCTTATGTTCTTTATTTATTGGATAGCATACAGTATACATCTGAAACTGTTTTGTTGAATTCTTCAGCAAATTCTTCAGGCTGTCAACACAATTCATGAAGAACGTATTGTGCATTCTGACTTAAAGCCAGCTAACTTCCTCCTTGTCAAGGGTTCATTAAAACTGATTGATTTTGGAATAGCCAAAGCAATAATGAGTGATACAACAAACATCCAACGTGATTCACAGGTATTTCATTCATGTACCATGGTTATCAATCTCAGTTTGCAGCTTTTAGGAGGAACCAGGATGACTGCAGTTCTAAATATAGTAGCACAAGTAATTTGTACTACAACCATCAATCTAGGAACAATAAGGTTATTGTATTGAAGTAAAGAAATGAAAGATAATGGTGTGAATTGTTGAGATGTAATATTTTATTTATCATGTATGGGATCCTTTCTTTAGGGTTAGGGTTAGGACTGGGCCTTGACTCTTTGTATTCTGCTTACTATCTTCTTATATAAACAGTAGTAAAACAGTAACAATGTAGTTTTTCACTGTTTCATTTATCTGAAATCTCTTCAAGATGGTATCAAGAGCCAGAACATGAGTCTGGTTCATCTTCACTGTTTGTCACAGTGACTATCATCGTCCGCCGTCTTCCGCCACTGT
>Ga0214544_1004484_pt1 | contig 28057 bp, 9 predicted proteins | sample CNSS3metaG_FD_160074 | JGI IMG/M metagenome (GOLD analysis project Ga0214544, IMG submission 160074) | Root nodule microbial communities from cowpea collected in UCLA plant growth center, Los Angeles, California, USA - CNSS3 | ecosystem: Host-associated > Plants > Roots > Nodule | place: USA...
TATATATATATATATATATATATATATATATATATATATATATATATATATATATATATATATATATATATATATATATATATATATATATATATATATATATATATATATATATATATATGTATGTATATATATATATATATATGAAGTTATTGTTAAATATTAATAAATTTAATTCATTTTCACATTTCAACCACTGGTTACAAATTTGAAGTGCAACTCATGATATGAGTTATGGATGGTAACAAATAGGGTGGGTGTGAATTTCATGATATTATTTTCATTACTACAATGAAAATTTGTCCCATCCTTATTTTCATCTCCAAATTTAGTGGTTGTACAAGTTTTATCCATCTTTATCTTTACCAAGTAATAGATATATTCCTATACCTAGACCATTATTTTACTATTTCCAATATCAATTAAATAATTTTTATAAAAGATTTAAAAATCACACCAAAGTAATCATGATACTATCAAAATATTCAATATTAAAATAACATACTTTTTTTTTCATAATGTCAAATATTATGAAAAATATTATAGTTGTATAAATCTCGAATTATAGTATCAAATAACAACCAGAGAAAATTCAAATAATTAGATAAAAACTAAATAATTACACATAACTAAAATTTAATAATAACCAAAAAATTTATTAATTTTACAAATGATTAGTGGTTTCATTTGCATTCGATCCACCTACACATAGAAAAAAATGAAAAATTAGATATGATATAATAATTGGAATTAAAAATTTTAGTTACGAGAATATAATGTACCTTTATCATCATATTCATTTTCACTCATGAGAACATCTTTTTCATTTAATTTTTTAACATCTACAAACATCAAATATGAAATATTAAATGAGAATTTCATATCCAACTTCTTGTACACTTCAAAGCCTCTATAGTAATATGATGAAGTCGACTACGATGAAAATTTAATACGGTACTAAAGGCAAATTAAAAAACTACAATTGTGATTGGAATAGCTAAATCATCCCTTGCAATTGTTGGAAGGGATGGAAACTTTAACCCATTTGTTTCCACCATGATAGGATATAAAATTCTTGTGTGACTGACAAATTATCTTCTTCTAACTAATAATCTAACTTTATTTTCATAACTGTAGTTCTAGCTTTTTTTTTTCATAAACTCTAAAAATTCATTTGCATCATCACCAACATCCTTTCCCAACTCCAATGATGTAGCTTTATTAGAAGAAGTTTCGTTCTTTTTTTATTGATATTCAAAAACCAAATCATAGCACATTTGACGAAGCCTAGTAAGTTTTAGATCACAATCAATACCATACAATTTATAAAAATAAGATTCTAGCAAGTCGATCTTGTACCTAGGATCTAAACCTAAAGCAATTGCCAATATATCATGAATAACACTCTAGTAACTTTCAAATTTCTTTAACATTTGTGTTGCCATATTTTGAATGGTTGTATTAAGAGATTTAACCCAATCATTTATTGCAAGCTTGATCTCAAAAATCTTTAGGATGTGGAGCCAGGAAGGATTTATGTGATGTCATTAAATAGTTTTAACCTTTGAGAGACATCTTTCGTAAATTCCCACTACAAATCAGTTGGCAAAGAAGTGTATTGAGCTTTACATTGCTTTAACCTAAAAACACATCATTATAACATATAGCAATACCAAACATCATGCAAGTGGAAGTCCATCCAGTTGGGCAATCTAAACTTAACTTTTTAGTGAAAGAAATTCGCAATTGTCTAGTTGTTTCCTCAAATTTTCCCATCCTTTTAGGTGATGTTGTCCAATATGGTACACTTTCTCAAATTTTTTCCACACCTTCTTTTAGAATGGTTAACCCTTGTTTCACAATCAAATTAAGGATATGTGTTGAACAACGCAAATGAAGCAAAAATCCTTTCTTAATGAATGTGTTCAACTTCAACTTGTCCTTACTTTTTTAAATCATGCTACCATTTGTGCTATAGTTGTCCAAACTGATAGTGGACAATTTGTGCTATCATTTTTTTTATTGAACAAACAATCAACTAATACATTGTATAGTCTATCAACTATGTGAGCTGCATGAAAATAAATGAACCTATAAATTAAGTAATATTTTATAAGACATATACTCTTTCTAGAGGTGTATAAAAAAATGGGATAAATATGTTTTTTTCAACTTTGAGTGAAAATTGGAATTAGTCCCTCTTTAAAACCTTGAACCAATTTAGTCCTTCAACTTTGTAAATGCATGGATTTAGTCCTTTTAACCAAATCTTATTAAGTTTATATGCCGTTTCAAACTCATTTCATTATAGTATTTTAGTTTGTTTACACCATTTGACACATGTTCGCTTCAATGTTAGTTGAGAAACGTGTTTAAAAAGTCAAATAAACTTAAAAAAAATGGTTTAAAGGACTAAATCCATGCATTTCTAAAGATGTGAGACTAAATTGGTTCAACGTTTCCAAGAGAGACTAATTCCAATTTTCAGTAAAAGTTGAAGGACCAAAAACATATTTAACCCTAAAAGGATTATTGAAAAACTTATAAATTAAAAAAGGTGTACCTCAAAATTATATTTTGCAAGGTCCAATTGTTATCAATATAATGAGTTATGATAGACATATACCCTTTCTTTTGATTACTTGCAGTCCACATATTCAATGTATTTTCTATTCTTCCTTTATTTGTATCTATCAACTTCAGAACAACTTGTTTGTCATGTTCATAGATGCCAAGTACCTCTTTCTTCATCGTATTTCATAAAGGAAGTTGAAATAATGGTTGAATTGTTGTCACGAATCTTATAAAACCAATATGGTCCACTATTGATAATGAATATTCATGCAATATAATCATTGTAGCAAGATCCCTCTTGGCATTTTCTTTGTTATAAGCTCCACGAGCCAAATCCTTTTTGTCCCCCGTTTCCCCTTATTAAAGCAATCTTTTGAATACATATGTCTAGATGGTGGTGCAAGTGCTTTGTTTCATTCCTTATTTCTCCTCCAAGCAGTTTCTTGCAATAGTTACATTTAGCTTTGTATTTTCTATCAACTTTTATCTTTTCAAAGTATTGTCACACAACACTTTTCAACTTCCCTTTCTCAGGCTCTACTTGTGTTATTGAGTGCACTTTATCATGTACTTCTGAAGGTGTTTGCGTAGATAGATTCAACAATGATTGGCTTGCATTATTGGAACTTTGAAAGGGAGTTGGTTGTTGTGAACATTGTAGTGGACTTGGAACCTATAAATATTGATCTCCTGTGCTCATTTTCTTTGAAAATTAACATAGGTAACAAATAAAAACAGATCAAACAAAGTAAAAAGGTTATTTGTTTTTAACAAATTATGAGAAGAAAACCAATAATCAAGTTTAAAAATGTTTCAAATGTTTTTTATACTATTAAAAATTTGTAATACATCACTTGAACGAAATTGCAAAAATAACAAAATTAAATTAATAATAATTCAAATTTAAACATAGATTATTCTTTTGATCTTGAATTCAATTAAGGGTTTATATAAGTGAACACTTAAAATTGAGAGTAAAACATTCTAATGGAACAAAAAATAAACTATAAATAAAAATATTATAAAGGAGTAAAGATAAATAAATGTGTGACCCAGATTTGATTTGTTGAAATTGAGAATATCCATTTGAACATAACACAAAGGGGAAAAATGTACAATTAAGATTGTGATAAAAGAAAAAGTACCTTGAAGATCTTATTAAACCTTAAAGAACAAGCCAAACAATTTAGAGAGAGCAAGAAAAAGTGTATAACCAAAGTAACTAAAAGAAGAGCTACAAATTAAGAGTCAAACATTCTCATGAAAAAGGAATAAAAATAAAAATATTATAAGGAGTAAAGGTAATTAAAATTGTGACCTAAAAATTATTTGATAAAATGAAACTGACAACACCTATTTGAACATAACCACGTACAAAAGAACAAATTGTGTAATAAGAGGAAGAAAAATTACCTTAAAAGTTAAATCTTGAAAAACAAGCCAAACAATTGAGAGAACAAGAAAAAGTGTATAACAAAAAAATAAAGAGAGAAGAGCTACAAAACTAAGGACCAAAGGAACATAATATATATATATATATATATATATATATATATATATATATATATATATATATATATATATATATATATATTAGGTTACCAAATAAATTACAAATATTTTACTATTTTAAACGGGACCAGGTATTTCGGTGGGTGTGGAGACGGGGAAAGGGTGGATATGTACATCTCCATCCCATCCCCATACCCAACTAAGAACTTTGGATATTACCCATACCCATAATCTTACCTATACCATTCAACGTAGGGATTCTCCATCAAAACGGGGACGGGTTTGGACATTAGCCACAGTAAGGGGTTTATTTGCCATCTCTAGCTAACATTCTTACCATACCTCATTATCCAAAGGAGTTGTAGGACTAAAATTAATTTCATGAACAATTTCAAGCAATGTTTCTCCCCAAAACTGCTTAGGCAACTTTGCTTCAGAAAGCATACACATAACTCTTTTAACCAAAGTCACGTTCATCATCTCTACTACATCATTAAACTAAGGAGATTTAGGAGGAGTCTCCTTATGTTTGATACACTGTTGTTTGCAATAAACATCAAAAGGTCTACTGTATTCTCCATCATTATCAGTACAAATATATTTTAGCTTCTTGCATGATTGTCTCTCAGTCAAAACATGAAATTACTTGAACTTTTCAACTACTTGATCCTTTCTTTAAAGTGCATAGACCCATATATTCTTTAAAGTGTAGTACTAAATGACTTTACTTTTAATGGGCCACAAACATCATAATGCACCATTCAAGCAACTTTGATTTCTTTGAGGGATGATGCTTCTCAAAGGATGTTGTGGTTTGTTTACCAGTCATGCAATGGTAACATTTCTCCAACTCCCCACTCTTAAATCCTAAAAGAACATATGTTTTGGCTAAGTAATTAAGCTCTTTGCCACTTATATGACCAAGCCTTCATGCCACAAAGAGGCCTCCATATAGATAACATTCACATTGTCTTTAGCAACCAAACCTTTAGTCCAAAACAATTTATATTTTTTCGCCACTTTGGCCATAAGCAAGTTACATTTAGTGAGCTTCCATTTAACAGAACCAAAGTTACTGTGATAACCACTATCATCAAGCAAATGCATAAAGATCATATTAAAACGAACATTTGGATCATTTCAATAAGTATCTAATTTAACAGAAAATTAAGAGGATTTTTTGGCACTTATCTAGTTTGATTATTGATATTTCTATGTTAATTCACCATAATTTAGCTTGTTTTGTAGATTAGAGCACTAAAAGAGAGAATTGAAAATAAATAAATAAATGAAAGAAAACACTACAAGAATTGGGTTAAATTATGTCAACGCGGCTAAGCGGCAAAAACGGTGTTGAGCCATAAAATGAAAACCCTCATGAAGAGGAAACTTCAAGAACTAAACTTGTAGTTGAGCTATGAAGACTCCTTCCTAAAGAAGTTACCTCAAGAGTTGAGCATTAGAGTTGAAGCTAGCCACAAAGAAAACACATATGGAAGGGAAACCTCTGTTGCTAAGCCATAAGTGTGTAGTTGATCACCACCCTAGACATTTTATAAAAATAGAGTTGCACCTCTATTTTAGAGAGCTTTTTTTGGGAGAAAAAGCCATTTTGGCACACTTTCTGGAGAAAGCCTTAGGCTAGTCTTGGAGCTTTATAATGCTTAATCTCAATGCTTATTGTATATCATTAGAGAGCATAAGAGAGTTATGGCTACGCCAAGTTTTGTATTGTTCTAAACCTTCATGGGGAGCTTAAATTTGTTGTATTGAGAAATGATGTAACCCTTTGAACTCTCTTGTACTAGTACTCTTTTATTTATTCAAATATACTTTTATTTACATATTTTTGAATTAGTTTGTGCTTGTTATTGGATGAACTGGTCACTCGTCTTATTTCACTTGCTTGGGATTGAGTGAAAACTGGTTTCAAGTTGTGGTCTAACTAATTATTCTCATGCTTTTATATGCTAGGAATAAATCTAAGGCTCTAGCTTGTTATTGAGTCTTAAACTTAAAGCAAGTGATTCATTCAAATAGTCATTAAGAAATCATACTAAATTTTGATGATCTTAGGCTCTAGCTGCCAAGAATGGATCTAGAGTTACATTTTAAGAGCACTCTTGGGACATGAATAACCAAATTTTGATATATTAAAACTAAATTAGTACAAGAGAGGGATAAATGGTGAAATTTGATTTCAACATGTCTTTATCATACCAAAACCAACTCGTTTATTTTAAATTTGCTTTACTTCATTTTACACCAACTAAACATTATTTTATTCAAAATCAAACACGTTCTAAAAATTTTGTATTCTTTCAAATCCTTGTGGATAGAACACTTATTGTATTACATCTATACTTATTGGTAACATGATAGCATTGAGGCATCAATGTAAGATTCGGAAAAAATAAATAAATAAATAAATATTTATTTAATAAATGTGAGGGCAGGAATCCCTAAGTTAATTAATTTGGAGAGAAAAGAAGATGAATAGTACTAGCTCAAGTGGTTAAGAGTACTTGGTTACTATGAAAGGAATTGGGATCAAGTCCTAGTGTATGAAATTAGGGTGTTGATAGTGAATTGGGAGACCATTTGGAGTGGAAATAGTGGAGCCAAAGACGTTGGACGCTTTTGCGATCACAAAAGGACTTGGCATTTCAACGTGAGCAAGGAATCCAAGTTAGGAGAGCTGTCATTTCCTATTTAATGATATTATATGCAATTATGTTATATATTGATGCATGAAAGTCTTCTCCTGAACCAAATTCTTTTATCGTTTAATCTCTTGATGTTTGTTGTATGTGGTTTTAGAAAGAGTATGTGTGTGTTTGTGGTTTCCGTTGTATTGAGTTCTCTGTGACTTCATCACTATTGTGATTATTATGATTCTTATTTTTTGGACTTCCCATAATGTTTAGAGTTTTTCTTCTAAATGTGGTACATATTATTATTATTATTATTATTATTATTATTATTATTATTATTATTATTATTATTATTATTTTATTTTACTATTATTATTATTATTTTTATTATTACTATTATTGTTACTATTATTATTATTATTTATTTTATATTATTTTATTTTATTCTACTATTATTTTTTTATTATTGTTATTATTATCATTTTTTATTTTATTTATGATTTTATTATTATTATTATTATTATTATAATTATTATAATTATTGTTGTTGTTGTTGTTTTATCATTATTGTTTTATTTTATTATTATTATTATTATTGTTTATTATTATTATTATTGTTGTTGTTGTTGTTATTTTTATTATTATCATTATTACTCTTTTATTGTCTATGCGATATTTTGGAGCAATGGTTATGTGTTCTTCTTGATTTTGTGTATTATTTGGTTGTCCAAGATTGTGTGTTGGGTATAACACTTTGTTTTAATGGTTTTACATGAATTTATTGTGATTCTCCGCGATGTATGAAAGCAAGGATATGGTTTTCATGTGTTGACATACACATGTCGGAGAGGCATTGATGTGTCTGGTGGATATTGATCAGGAATGTGGATATTTATGTGTTATGTTGTTGAACATTGATGAGTGTATAAACATGAACTTATATTCTAAAATTGCTTATGGGAGGATTAGATCCCTTAGGACCTAACTCAGATTGCTAAAAAGAACCAGTAATAGCGTTATTGGTGTGGCGCCTAGCGACACGTGGGTTGTTCGCCAGGCTAGAGGCCACAAAAAAGGGCTCTATACAAAACCTGAGAGCTAGCAGCAGGAAGTTTCGCCAGGCGGTTACGCGAGTTTTAGACCTGGAGCAGATTCCAATGGGCTAGCGCCTGGCGACGCGAGAAGTTTCGCCAGGTGGCTTGTGTCATTTTCACTAGGCGACGCTAAGGTCGCGCCAAGCGTCGTGGAGCATGTTGGTGGATTCGTTTAGGGATTTCTACAAGACTCTAGATGATGGTCTTTGAGAAGATGACTTATTGGGGGCCCAGTTACGAGTGTAGCTTATATTGGGGTAACACATGACCACTCGAGGTTGTAGCCTAGTGGTTGTGGAAGTCCAATGTGAGTGTGCAAGATCGTGGCTCGTACGGATGAGTCCTGGAAGATTGCCCTCTTCAGTGTTAGCCGACAAGTTTGGTAATCTTGGGACAAATACAGACTGTGGTTCATATTAGGGAACTCTACTTGGTGTTACGGATTGTAGTCCGTAACAAGATCATTACCACGTGTGGACTATGGGTGGTGGCCTGTAGTCGAAGGGGCGAGTAGACACTCGTGACAACAAGTATCAACAAAAGGAATCATCAAAGGGTGTAAAATATGGATGCTTGCGGTGACAACCGTGGAAGGGGGGCTAGTGACCAAAGACGATACTTTTCGTGAGGGTCGTCTAATTAAGTTAGTAAACCAGGGTTTGTGGGTTGTTTTCTTTTATATGGTCGTTATTTTCTTTTATTTTGAGCTCACCTTATATTTTTGTATTTGGCGATGATCGTGTAACTTGTGACACAGGAGTAGAGGATGTTGTAGGTGAAGTTGTTGAAGAGTAGAGCGGAGAGAGGGCTTACATGGGGATATTTTTTTAGAGACTTGTATTTATCTCATTCGTTTTCAATGGAATATGAACTTGGAGTTGTGGTTTTTTAATTGAAGATTGGTTTTGGAATTTATTTTCATTTGGTGCGATTAATAAAGATGAAATTTTTTCCCGCTTGGAATTTATTACAATAATAGCAATCTACATTCTTATATCTTGACTTGGGCTTGCTCTTGCTCTTCTCTCTTTCACCCTTTGGTTCCTTTTTTTGACTTATCCTCCTATTTTTAGTGACAAGCACCTCACATTAGATGAAGAACCATGTTCCTTCTTTCTCATCTCTTCATTAAGAGCATCGCTCTTTTACATCTAGAAAGAAATAATGCCATTAGGGGTTGACATTGTAATTGAAACCTGAAATATCTTCAATACTCTAGTAAAGTATTCAATAGCCATAGTCTCAAAACTTCATCATTAAAATTGATACCCATTCCTAACAACTAATATAGGAGCCCTTGAAATTCATTTATAATCTAAATGGAAGAACTCTCCCTATACCTCAAATTCATCAAGAAATTCAATAAATATAATTTATTATTGCTTGACTTTGAAGCATACAAAGACTTAATCTTCTCCCACAAAGTTCTATCATGTGTCTCATTAGCAATGTGATTATAATCATTGTCTTCTACATATTTATGAATAAAACACATACATGTTATTGCTCAAAGCCCCCTTCTTCATCAGACATAGAATCTGACTTTTATGTAGCAAAGACGGGAAGATTCAATTTCTTTACAAACAACTAGCCTTTCATCTTGCCCTTCCACAAATGATAATTTGTACCATTTAAAACAAACATCTTTGTATTTGCCTCTATCATTCATGCAAGTAAATATAGCCCCAACCCAAATAGCTTTGATACCACTCTGATGGGAAACAATAAAACAACCAAAATTATCAAAGTATGCAAAGAAAATAATTCTCTCAAATTTGCAAGGATCTATAAGGACCAACAACAAAATATAATGGCAACAATAATCACAAAAGAGAAATATTTTTAACATAGGAAAACCCTCTCAATGTAAGAAGTAGAAACCCATTAGCACAAGCCAGTAAATCCAACTCCATTAAGATCAAATATAGGTATAAGAGAGTCAAATAAAAAAGTACAAACAAGTGTTTATAACCGACTAATACATCAAAATAATAATGTCCCAAATATGAAGAACAAAGAAAAAGAAACCTAAAAGAGCAACAATGTGATATTGATTTCTCTAACCTCAGACCTCCGATTGTCGATCCTAACGGTCTGAATGATGAACCCTATGACACAAATCTGCTGTCAAAATTTCTGCTCAATCAACTAGTGAATGAAGCAAGAATCACAATTTTATTGAGGTGGCTGAGTGAATATGTAAGGATTTTTTTTCTCTTTTTTTCTCTTCTAAGGATTGCAAAAATAATCCTCTATCTTGTGACCTAAAAGACCTCTTTCCATTTAGATTAAATAGTAAGACAAAATGACTAGGTTAGACTTTTTATACACATGGTTAGTAACCCAACCTAACAAACTTAAGAGACATTTAAAGAAAAAGAACTATAATCAATAGGAAGAAGTAGAAACAAGAGGAAAAGAATTAAGTGTCCCGATAAAGAGAAGTTTGAACAAATGAAAGATAAAAAAGGTCGAATTTGTTATTCACGCGTATATAAATATTATTCAAATTACTAATTCTATATTTTTATTTGGATTATGAAAATAAAATAAATCTCCCATAATATCTTTAATTAAATATTATTTAAATTATTTCAAACAATTAATCAATTTGAAAACTCAATTAATAAATATCATACTAATCCGGTTAATATTCTTTTATATTTTAAGAAGTAATACATATTTCATATAATCTTATATCATAATCTAAAAAAAATATCATATTTATAAATGACACATTTTTTGAATAACATTATCTTCCCTATTTAATATATTATTTTACTTATAAATTACTTCAAAAACATTAAATAAATCTCGTATATCATTATATAAAATTAAATTTTATTTTTTAATTAATTTATCTATTATATATATATATATATATATATATAAAATGTCCCGTTTAAATAATAACTTAGTTAAATGAAGGTATAATTATTGATTTGGTACCCAAACTTTTTGGTTAAGTTCAATTTGGTACCCAAACTTTTGGTTTGTTCAATTTAGTATCTCAATTATCTAAAGAGATTCAATTTGGTCCTCTCCGTTAAGTTGGAGTTAACACCGTCTCCGTATAGGACACCTGTCAAGCCATAAAATTTTTAATTCTTTTATTTTTTTAAAAAAATTATTTAAAAAAAAAAATTCTTTTTTCAAAAAATTTTAAAACTGTCACATGTCAGTTTATCATCGTGCCATGTGGCAGCTTACAATCATGACACGTGGCCGTGATAATAGTTATTTTCGATTTAGTACCCCAATTTAAACTTTTGGTTCAATTTAGTACCCCAATTTTTTAAAATGATCTAATTTCGTCCTTTCCAATTTGAGACCAAATTGGTAAATAAGCTTAATTACAACTTATATATACATGTTACACTAACTTTTTCTAATATATACATCAAATCATTTTACCTACATACTTAAATTATTTTATTTTTTACATTTTAACCTTTGTAATTTTTTACACTTGTAAAAAATAAAATAATTTGAATATTTAGGTGTAGTGATTTGATGTATAAATTCAAAACAATTATTTTAACATGTATATATAAGTTATAATTAAACTTAGTTAATAATTTGGTCTCAAATTGGAAAGGACGAAATTAAATCATTTTAAAGAATTGGAGTACTAAATTGAACCAAAAATTTAAATTGAGGTACTAAATTGAAAACAATTATTACCACAATCACGTGTCATGATTGTAAGCTGTCACGTGGCACGATGATAAACTGACATGTGGCAGTTTTTAAATTTTTTGAAAAAAATAATTGTTTTTGAAAAAAATAAAATTTAAAAAAAATTAATTTTTAAAAAAAATTAAAAAAATTAAAAATTCCATGGCTTGACACAACTTAACGGAGAGGACCAAATTAAATCTCTTTAGATAATTGGGATACTAAATTGAACAAACCAAAAATATAGGTACCAAATTGAACTTAACCAAAAAGTTGGGGTACCAAATCAATAATTATACCTTAAATGAAACATCAAACAAGATAATATAAATAACATTGTCTTGGAGTGAAAATATTACTCCTTACAATATTCTGACATACTTAGAAAGGAAAACTAAGGCACACCATGATGCCATTACAAATCGGGAAAAAAATTCGACAATATTCAACATAAAAGCTCCAAGAGCAAGGTAATACATGGGCTACAACCCTAAAGGAAAATTCTAAGAAGCGGGATTCGACCCAAGATAAGCTATGCGGCGAAATCTCCATCACCCTGACGACCACGAGGAGTTCCCACATCTGCTCACATCAATAAATTGATGATCATCGCAAAAGGAGAAAACCACACATCAAACATACAAACAAACGGAAAAGGTAAGCTAGATTAAAGAGGTTCTTATCATGCAATTGAACATACAATTTAAAGGTCAATAATACATAAATCCACCAGCATATAAATCTCATTCCAATGTATCATCAACCCTCAAACCATATCTCATACGTATATCATGCCAACTTCATCAATTTCAGCTCCATTGTGTCTCATAAAATACTATCATGCATCATACTCAACCACTTAAAATAGCCAACCAAACCAAGCATTTGAAACACACTTATCAAGTCACCACTATCAATCTCGCTTAGGCTAAAGAACTCTCGCTCAGGCGAGGAGAACCCCTCGCTCAAGCTGCTAGATCTCGCCTGGGTTATATTGCACACAGTGGGCATGTCGAGGTCTCGCTCAAGCTAGCCCCTCTCGCTCAGGTGAGACTACTCTCGCTCAAGCGAGTGGCTTTTGTTTTGAGCGACCAACCCGCTCGCCTGGGCGAGTTCAGTAGAGCTCACTACTCTCTCTCTATCTCTATCTCTATCTCTATCTCTCTCTCTCGTGCAGAAACAGATTCACATCATCATAGCATTACAATCAACACATTTTCATGCAACCAACAACATATATCAATCACCCATTACGTAAAATCAACCAAATAGGCCTATAAATCTTGAAAACAATAAAGCCCTAGCTTCCCTTACTTGGACAGATTTTAGCGGAAGTCACAAGCACTCAATAAACAAGCACAACAGGTCCAGGAGCCGATACGTGAGCTGGAAACACTATCCCAAGAAGAAAAACGAGGTTATCCCGATGAACCTCCATCAAAGTACAAAATACAAGCTAGGAATGGAAGAATGTGTGTGGAAAAACAACTTACATGGAATAGAGAAGGATCGAGCTAGCTTGAAGATGAGTGAGACCCAAGCCCTAGCAGAGCGTTGCTGCTGTTCCAAGAGAGGGAAATGAGTTGCTTTTTTAAAATGTTAGGGAATGAGATGGTTAGGGTTGGTTTAGGGGTTTTGGGTACCCTATGGGCTAGCTTTTAGGCCCAAAAGTTAAGGCCAAGCCCTTTAATATAAGACCAGAAAAAGTGGGTCTTACATTCTCTCCAACAACAAAAAATTTTATCCTAAAAAATTCACCGATGGGATAGGGAGAAAACTATGTTTTCCTCATTTTCCCCGATAACCACCACTTAGACATGACTGATAAATAACTCCAACACCTATAGTCACTGGAAACTTTGCCTCTGTGCTAAGCGATATATGTTCAATAATGTATATTGGTTTAGTCATTATTCTCGAAGCAACTCTTAATCTCTCACCTTAAAACTGGAATGCTCCTTCATACCTGACCAAACTACTTGCATCTGACATACTGACTCACCTACCATATGCTCCCCACTACCTCTTGTAGGTTTTTACTAAAGTCTCAGATGACTTCAAGTCTCAAACTAATGAAACCACCTCACACCTTCTCTTCCCAACTCAAACATTTTTACTTTTCTACCAACTCTTACCCTTACCTTGTCAAACCAAGATCTTTAATTCCTTTCTCTAGCGAAGCACCTACTCTTACTTTCTCATTTTCAGGTTGGCACCTTAACTTTTTCCTCATAACTCCAACCATCTCCTACTTCTCTTGTCCAACTTCCTCTAAGTAACTCCACAATTCTAACGTTGAATGATCACTAACATTTTTTGTTCTTAAAACTTTTAGTTTCACTGACAAACTCTACTAGACTTGACGACTTACGTCCGCGAGGCATGACAAACCCACAACCTCAGGTCATCTTAAGGACAAATTGCTCTTATACCATTAATGTAACATCTCATTTAAATAATAACTTAGTTAAATGAAACATCACCCAAAATAATATAAAGAGCATTCTCTTGGAGTGAAAATATTACTCCTTACAGTATTCCGACATACTTAGAAAGGAAAACTAAGGCACACCATGAAATGTAAATACCCGTTTATAAACGGGTCGGGTGCAAGTATTATTAAAAAATATCTATCGAAATGTAAATTCAAATACCCGCTTAAATTCAAATGTAAGTTATTTAGAAATATTAAAAAAAATTAAAAAAAGTTCAATGCAAAATTTAAATTTAAATAAAATTAATTTGGTTAAAAATATCTATTATAATAAAAATATCATTATAATATTGATATAGAAGTTAATTTGGTCTCAATTTGGAAGAGATGAAATTACTTCAGTTTAAAAAGAGATTAGGATTAAATTGAGAGAAAATAACAAATACAGGGACCAAATCGAGATTTTTCATATAAATAATTGACACGTGGCAAAATCATATTCTGACACGTGATAATTTTTTTTAAATTTAAAAATTAAAAAAATTAAAAAAATCACAAGCTGACACGTGGCAAAACCCTAATTTGACACGTGTCAAGTGTTTTTTCAAGAAGAAAAAAGTAAAAAAGAAATTAAAAAAAATAAAAAAAACCACAAGCTGACACGTGGCACACAATTAACGTCGTCAATGATACCCTAACAAAAAGGACCAAATTGGAACAAATTTTAAAAAAATAGGATCCAATTGTGATAACTTTGAAGTTGAGGACCCAATTAGATTTTGTAACGAAAATGGGGACCTTCCGTGTGATTAAACCTTTAATTTTATATTTTATTTTACCATTTTTTTGTAATTTTATTTAAATTTAATATTAAAAATTTATAAAATATTTTTTTTAAATATTTGCATGTATTTTTTAAACGAATACGGAGCGGATAGCAGGTGAATTTTTCAGTTGCGAGCAAACACTATTCGTGCCCGACCTGACTCGTTGACATCCCTAGCGCCAAGTATCTGTTTTTCTTCTCTTTTCAAACCCCCTTTGTCCCTTTTGTTATAGGTACTCGGGTTTTGGGGCTAATGTATTGTACATGTCCTTCTGGTCATTAAGTGAGACTTACTGGCAGGTCGATCGAATGATTGCAGAATAAAGGTTAGATTAACACTTAGTCAATAATAACAACAAATCAACTAGCTAATGTTGATTAAGGTATGATTGGGCCAATATCACACACATGCATAATTGCATTTAGCAGCCTTCTAATTAGTCACCTATTGACTTTATAATCGAGTACCTTCTGCAAGTACCATCCTAATAGTGTTGGACGAATAGAAGACCTTGTAAACCAAATGAACAAGAGATAATAACAACACAAGACAAAACTATTCAAAAATTGATAATTTTCGACCGACCAGTATCAAAACAACAATATTATTTTGTTGTGTAAAGTATTTTAAAATAGTTTGATAATAAAAATAAAATAAAAATCATAAGAAAAAAAGTAAAAATTAGTCGATATGATATAAAACAAAATTATATAATTAATTATTATAAAAAATTCTAAAATATCTTAAATTAAATTTCAATTTTCAATTTAAATATTTCATAATAAGTAAAGAAAAAATATTACGGAAAAGGGATAAATGAACATCATGTATGGAATCTTCGCTTGTAATCTAAGTGTATTTAAATTGTGGCTTTGGCTAACAATAATGCATTTCTTTTTTCATAAAAGTCTAAGGTGAGAGAAGATTCTTTCCATTTCGACAATAAGAAAATATTACTAACCCAAAATAGAATTTATAATTATATCAAATTTTCTCTGTATTGATAATTCTATAATTCTTTAGTTACAGTCGTTGTTATGGATACCGAATATATGAGTTAATTAGAAGGTTCAGACCAATCTGCTTTTTAAATTAATAAGCATATAAACATTGATAATCTATATTAAAAAATTCATTTCTCTCTCCTCTTTCTCTTTGTATAATAAGTATAAGTATATACGTCTTATATAGATTTTCTTTTTTCATTTTAGCGCGCTATAATTGATAATATATTTTTATATAGATTTTTTTTCCTTCATTTGATGAGCAATAATTGGGAATACAAATACATTTTATAATTATGTAAACTAATATTTTGATATGTCCATATTAACTAAAATAAAAAATAATATATCAAAATGTTTGTAACTAGTTAAAATTGTCTACACTAATACTAATTAATATTGAATACTATTTAGTAACTCATATTTTCTTATATTTGTTTGCTTAAGGCTGTTATACAACAGTTCTATAAAGATTCCTTTTCTTTTTCTTTTGATCAATACATGTCTTGGACGTGACTTCTTTTTAAAAATTTGTTTTAAGACAAATACTAAAGACACACTAATAAACTTATATAAAGTATACTTGTACAGAGTAAAATGAATCGACATGAAATATCTTTTAACTTTTCGTAAGAAATATGTTTAAGAAAATAAATAAATTATGCACTTTTCATAATTTCAAAAAAATTAAGTATGTTTTTCATTTTCAAACTATTTTAAAAAAATATGTTTTGTTTTTAAATTAAATTTATAAATATTTCATTTCTGAACTTTATGAAAATAATGTAAAATATAATATAATATTCAAGATAATGTTTTGCCTGAGTTTCATAAAATACAAAAGTAAAACATTTATAAATTTAATTTCTGAAACAAAATACAATTTTTATAAAAGTTTTGAAAACAAAAGCATATTTAATTCATATAAAAATCAAAACATTGAAACATTTTAACTTGTTCTTTTAGGTCATGAAAAAGTTTAACTGATTTTTGATTCCATTTTCTACTATTTATTTAAAACATTATCCAAACATGCAACATTGCATTTACTCTGCTAATTAGCACACCAAAAAAAATAATATATATATATATATATATATATATATTAATGAGAAGAGAATATATATATATATATATATATATATATATATATATATATATATAGATTAATGAGAAGAGAATACAAATTCTCTCAAAATTCCTAATTGTCAACTGCTATGATATAAGAAAATATGTGATGAAATAAGATATATAGGTTGAGTCAACTACTTCAATAAACATAAGTAATTAATCAAATAAATATAATGATGTCGAAATGTCATGTTCGAATTTTCCACAAACAGCATCCATCAATTTTTAAAATCCCTCAAGTTGTCATATTTTCCCTTAGAGAATCCCTCATTTTCTTAGAAAAATAATTTTATTATTCATCATAGATGATAGATCACATTATATATGTAGACTTTGATTTCATAATTGAAGATGATGCAGGAATTGAAAACATGAAATGTTCAACCCTATCCACATGAACAACTGACACAACCCTTCACATGCTGAAATAATTTAATTATGAATGCATTTATGCTTAAAATTGATTTTAATTGTTCTCTATTTCATTTTCAAAGTGTTAAAAAATTTTAATATTATTTTAAATGTATCAAAGTTTAAAGCAATGTAAATTATTTTTTATTATCTATTCTATTACCCTTCACCAAATATTTTACTGGAGTTTATATATCTATATACTGTGATATACAAATAGAAATGATAAAGCAGGAAATATAAACATTTTATTATAGACAAAAATATTTATTATATTTCTTGATTTTTCAAAAGAGACTTAAGCCTATGTTTGGTTACAAGAAGAAATTATGAAAAAAGAAATAGAGAGAAAAATATCTTTCACTCATTTGAGGAAAAAAAATGACATGAAAATGAAGGAAAGTATTATTTAAAAACAATAATTTAATTAATTAATTAATTAATATTACATAATTGCACATTTACAAAATTACACACTCTTTCATTATAAAAGAGAGACATATGAGGGGTAATTTTGGAATCAGATTTGTTTATTCTTTTCATTATTTTCTTTTTATATTTAATTGAAAAATAATTTTTTTTATCAATCAAAAAAATATATAAATAATAGGACAGCTTAAAATATCTTAATCTATATACAAAAATTTATATAATTTTTCTATACATAAAATTCGTTTGATATCGTAAAGAATTTTATATTGTAATAATCAGAATCTATTTTCTTGTGCAAACAAACTATTTTTGATTAGAAACTATTTTTATCTATTTCAAAGGTTTAAAAATAAAATATTTGAGATCTAGTGACATCCTTTTCTGTCACTTTCCTTATTTAACAAGACAAATGATTCTTTTATAGTTGTTTTGTTGTATTAATTATTTTTCACTCAACTCTCTTTTTTTATTCTGATCTAAATAAATAATAATTTTTTAAAAGATATTTAAAAGAGAAATAGATGAAATAATTGTGAATCTAGAACATTGTGGATATAATGATAGATTTGTCGTTAGGTTGCTCAACAAGTTGTTATGAAACGGAAAACATCCAACAAAACAAAACAATGATTGTTATTAAATAATCAGTAAAAATATAACGAATATTTTCATGTGTGGTGTTAGTGTATTAACTTTTCTTAACTAGTTAGAAAAATACAAACGTTAAGAAAACAAATTGGGGCAAGCTGCCCAAAAAGACAAGAAGTGATTAGTTACTTAAATATATATATATATATATATATATATATATATATATATATTTATATATATATATATATATATATATATATATATACACATAAATTCAGGAGTTTGATTTTAGTGCCTATGATTTTCTCTATAAAATTTGAAATTATTATTTATTTTACTGATCATTTATTTTTAGTAGTTATAAAATATTTTTTAAACTTTTACTGTTCATAAATTTAAATTATTATCTGTTTTATTAAAATTTCAGTGTTACTAAGCACATTTTGAATATTCAAATTTGAGTGTTTTATGATTGTTATGGATATTAAAGGGAAATTGAGTTTATCATTCATGGATTCAGTTCGTAACTTAGAAACAAAATATGGTATTAATGTATTATTTAATTAGTTTAATAATGCAAGTAATATGACTATATGAGTTTTTTTCTTATTTTTTTAATTCATTGCGGTTCTAAAAATATTTTAATACATATTATAATTAGAGAGGTACACACTAATTTCATCTCAAATTCATTTATATAATACTATTGAGATCAATTATACTAGAGGTATTATCCGCTTTGACGTATGAAACTTTGTTATACTTTTGTCAAATATTTAAAAGATTTGAAAGAGGAAAATGCATTTAAATTACTTTTGTCCTCAACTTTTAAACAATGTGTGACTATTAGACGTATATCGGAATAAGCCCACTAAGTCTAAGCTAAAAGAAACAAGGGTTTCAATTTCTTTGGAAAACAAGGGTTTGTATTATGAACCTCAAGTCCGTTAAGATAGCGTCTTTGGGTCATTTACTACAACCATGATATTGTCAGCGTTAGAGCTTGAAATTCTGTCATGATTTTATCTTTAAAAGGCATCTCAAAAGGTTAAGGGAAGAAGGTATATTTAAGTAGCTCTTGGCCTTGACTTTTAAACAATGTTGAACTATTGACTATACTAGAGCACGCCCGCCGCCTAATCAAGGTCTAAATGAAATGAGGGTTTATATTTGGAAGCACTTTTCCATTCCTCCCACTTGAAGGCTAAAAGAATGAAGGTTTCAATTCCATTACAAAACTAAGGTTTATGTTTGGAAACTTGTTTTCATTTCCACATATGACACCAATGTTTCGAATTCAAGTCCATTGAGACAACATCCCTAATGTTAGTCACCACATTCGAGGTATTGTTTGCTTTGGAGCTCAAAATTTCGTCATGGTTTTATCCTTAAAAGGCATCTCAAACGGTTGAATGAGGAACATGCATTTAAACTCCTCTTGGTCTCGATTCCTAAACGATGTGAGATTATTAGGTATATCAAAATAAGTTCCCCAATAGAGGTTTAAGGGAATGAGGGTTCATCTTTGAACCACTTTTTCGTTCCCATAAATGATGTCAATGTTTCAAACTCATGTTCGTAAAGATAACGTCATTAGGATCAATTATCACATTTAAGGTATTGTCTGTTTTGGAGTGTAGGATTTTGTCACAGTTTTTTTCTTAAAAAGCATTTTAGAGGGTTGAAGGTGCAAGGTGAATCTAAATTGTTCTTGACCTTGACTCCTAAGCGAAATGAATATAAATTATTAGACATGCTGAAATACCCATTAAATTCTATTTTTACTCATTATTATTCTAAAGTTCTTATTGATTTGAGCATTAGGTAGATTTTTACATGTAGTTCTAAAATTCTTATATACTTGGAATTAACAAACAATGCTTGGCACGAAGAGTCCACAATCTCAAAAAGAAGACTCAACCTTTTTTAACAACTCGTCCTTCACAATCTCAAAAAGAAGACTCAACATTTTTTAACAACTCGTCCTACTATGTTCCACCTTCTAGTAAGAACCTTTGGTGCACACTATGGGACTTGGTTAAATCTTTCCCATGTTACTCACATTTTCTGATGAGAACAGGTTGGGTTAAGTACAAGTAGTTGAGTAATTCATAATATAGCATAGGTACACAATAACAAATTGAAGAAAACATGAGTCTCGGTCACCAAATACCAACGATTTGTTTAACAACATCATATTGAACTATAAGGTCTACATAACCATATGGACACACCGGTTCATGATTGACAATAATGAAATGTAAAAAATGAACAACAATATCATATTCCTTTGCTCCCCAAGATGGCTAATAAAGCATGGGTTTGAGAAGATGCTCACATCCAAAAATAGACTTTTGAGCATGTTAACTGATCCTTATAGTGCTCATTCAAATGAGAACATTCAAGCATGGATAATTTCAATACCTAATGCTAGAGAATCTCAAATAACTCCCTTAAAAAAGAAACAACATTTATGGATATCATTCTTTCACCCTAAGATAATTCCAACCTTACAGTGGTAGATACATTGCCACAAAACTCAGTGAACTCATTTTGGAACATTTTCCACAAAGTTAACAACGCAGTTTGTTGTTACACTATTGGGGCTTAACTTTTGGCATTGGAGAACATAAAGCAAGATGGAAATAAGTCTCTAACAAGTTATGGACCACTTTGCAAGTTTGTCACTTAATATTTCCAATTTCTACCCAATTGTCAATACACAACATGTTGATTAAGTTTCTCACAGCCCTTTCCAAAATAGCTTGTTAACTAATTCAACAAAAGACATGGTCAAGCTCTAATGAAGAGAATCGAGAGTGTATTTAGGGAGTTAGAAGCATATGAAGCAAAATAAAATCAAACAACTATTTTCAACCTCAATATTACTTCTTTTAATGCATGTATGACACTTAAAAGTTTGAATCAATAATTTCAGTTAGCAAAGGAATTGAGGAAATGATTAATGACATATGGAATGAATCAAAACAACTACAAGATGAAAGAAAATGAATTAATAATAAAATTTGTCGAGCGACATAAACTAATATTAGAATCGGAATAAGAAAGGAACAATTAAAGAAAAGTAAAAAATGGAGGAGACTTAATACTTTGGAACAAATGGGGCATCACTTGGAGATGGAGAAGTTGCCTTCATCTTCATGATAATCTCTTGAAGAATTATCTCTTAACTCCTAAGAGTTCAAGATAAGGCAAGAAGTAATAATTCACTCTCACAATATGTTTGAAAAATGAATTACAAGAGGTGATGATGACAATATATAATATTTTTCATCTAAAAATTCTACTCAAAATAACATCAAAATGCACTTCTATTCATATGCAAATTCAAAAACTAAAAGGGAGGGAAACTAAATTTCAAAGTTAAAAATGCTTGAATCTTGCCCATAATTTAAGAGGTGTTTCCCATGCCTTCTGTAACCATGTTTTTAACCTTTATTGACCTTTCTCTTTTGCTAAAAGTTGTTCCCCTAAACTAGGCTTCTACTTGGACTTTACTTGATACATTCTTCATCCATTTTATTGCATTCCTTACTTGTTACTTGATGTTGGTCACTGCTTCAATGTCTTCTTAGGTTTAAGGAAACCCGCCTAAACCTAATATAATTTTACTAATTACACCTCAAAATACAAGAAATCAATTCTACAAATTACAAGTCCTAAAAAAACACCAAATAAAGAGAAATAGTAATTCTTTTTTGGGGAGAACAACTTATCTTGTCATGCTTCATGTAATTATTCTAGATATGGTGTGTTCTTACTCTTTTTTTTTTTTTCATACAAGCACTCATCATTTGAAAATGTGCTTCCAAGCACATTATTATAGAAGAAAATATTGAGATGAGAAACCTCTTAGATAAAACAATACGTTAAACCTTTTGACCTTTAGATAATCCTTTTTGACAGAATCAACTGAAAGCCAAAAGCATCAACGATTGGGGATATACAACTTTCAATCTTATAAAGATATGAACTCTCTTCTAGTTTCTTATGTGAACTCAACAACATTCTCTACAAAACTTAAAAAAGCACAAAAATATTTTAGCAGTGTTTTGATACTTAGCAATTGTTCTCTCTCTCTTTTTATTTGAAGGATAACTTTATATATGTATTGGAAGAAAGAGTTTTTGCCTATCCGTTTTTCACTGTTGAGATATTTTGAACTCAATACCCCCATCTTCTTTTGTTTGATAGGTGTGGACACAAAGGTGCATTGCCCTTCATGCAACATTAAATGTCATATCTCCTCTTCAAGCAACATTTGAATAATTGACTTCACTTAGAACACTAGATTAAAGAGCTTTTTACTCAAAAATAATGTAAAATCAATGACCATACAAAGTAGATAGCTTGATTAGAGTTAAGTAAGCTTGTGTCATGATGGTTATTGAAATGAAACAACTTTAGCTCGTATCCTAAATGATCTTAATGTAGACTTATGCTTTGTGAATCATCTAGGTGGACACAAGATGGAGACATTCCTTGTAACACATAAATAAACTTTCAAGAATATATTTAAGGTAAAATGCAAGCATGAAGATTTTGTGTGCTTATCGTCTATTGGGGGGTTTCACTTATTAGATAAAGCAAATATTGTAAGATGTTGTATCATTTGTGAGACGAAGTACTTGTATCTTAAGGATAAATAAAAACTGAGATTGTTTAACTTTCCTCTTGCATTAAATTTCTAAGAGATAATAAAAGGATAAATCCTCCAACTAATTATAAAACATAATTAAGTAATTTACATATGGAAGGTTTTGAATGGAGTAGAAGAAAAAGAATCTAATAAAGCTTTTATCTCTTGCATTAAAATTGTCATTTCATGAACAATAACTAAGGGTTAATTACAAATATTTTTGTTCTTATTTCAGTAATTGATGCTCATGAAAAATAGACTTAAGTTTGTAGTCTTTCCAATTTGTTCGTTAAGACTTTGAACAATTGTATGATAGGTTGACTTCAAAAGATTTGTTAAGACCATGGATAATATTGCATCCCTTTATTTGGTCTAAGTTTTGGTGTAACTTCCTTCACATACTTACATGAAATAAACTAACTCTACTTAGATGATTATTCCAGTATGTGTTTCACACAAAACTTCATTTCATCAACACCTTTTTTCTTGTAATCAGAAGTTGAGATTTTGATCCATTCACAGTTATAAGCAAAGCCCCAGAATTAATGCCGCAAGACATGTAAATTATTCTCTTTTTTTATTTCCTTTCAATTAACGTATTTGCAAAATTTTATTTTCGTTTGATTGTGACTTTAGAATTATTAGAAAAAATAATTAAAATATAAAACGTTAGAAATATACTAAAAGTAATAAATAATATTTATTAAAATACAAAAAATTATTATACTTTTAATTCTTGTATCACTGAAAAAAATAAAAATAGAAAGGGTAAACACTATACAGTAATAACTTACAACGAAAACCCCTCGAGAAAAAAAAAAAAAAAACTAAACTAACGAGGCAAATGATTATTTATTGTCAATTTCTACGTGGACTTTATTTATTCTTCCCATAGTTTTCAAAACAATGGAACCATAGATGATAACTCTCTCCAAGGTCAAATGAAAGGTCACCATCAATGGGTTTACAGAGGAAACTGATAACCCAAAACGTTATTGGCAAACCAAAACTGATAAACTAAAAGAAAAAAAAAGAGTTCAAGCATGAGAAGTTATGTTCGTGGATAAAGCAATATAATAGATGTGTTAGCAAGACTCATTCCTTCAATAATCCACTTGATCAAAATACAAAATTTAAATTATCTTAAGAATCTGGCACACAAACATTTATTGTGGAGCAATAGAAGTGAGTTGATCCTTTAGTCTGCATAATATTTGTATAACAGTGACACTCATAATTTCTTTATACGTTTATTAGTTTATCACATCATGTTACTTATCTTATTCATATTTTTCTCTTCACTCTCACTATAACATGCTGTGTCTATACGTCATTTTCCATAATTATTAATTGAAGTCCATGCTCAAAGTTAATAAAGTATAGATATATAGAACTCTATATGTATGCTGCAGCACACAAACATGTGTGTATATATACATAATATAATATATAATATGCATTGCAGAAAAGGAAGAGGGTAGAGAAGGAAGAAACAAAAAATGAAGAGCACTAGGAGAGAAGTGGAGAAGAGATCAGAGATAGGTTCTGCCATTGAAGAACTTTCCATGATGGTCATAGTTAAACCTGGTGAAAAGCATGAATCTGCTCATATCCCCACCAAGCCTTTTCTTTCTGTTTGCTATTTGGTGCTGCAAGTTCTTGGTGAGTTCACTTGGAACTTGTTCTCTTTCTTTGAACTTCCAATAATCTCATGTCACACCTAAAACATTCTCATCATGTGTCTAGCAGATAAGATAGGACCGACAATGGCTGTTTTGAGACAAGACGTGTACCAGAATATTAAGGTTTGCTTTCATCAACCACCAAACCACTTCTTTCTTTCGGAACAACAACTATTTTAACTTAAGGTTTTGAATTAAAGATGGTATTAATCCGTATATGTTTCATTGGACTAATGTTTCATTGGTGATTACTTTCTCTTTAATGATCCTTTCTCAAAAGAATATATGATTAATTTATTGACGGCTAAGTTTTAACCAGAAATTATTAGATAAGCTAAACCTACTAATGTTTGCATGCAATAGTACATAATAAAAATATTAATTTTTCTAATGAATTGAAAAACTTGTGTACATATATATCAAGTAACTATATATAGATTGAAAACTTACTGCAGTTTAACACAGTTGCACATTGCTGATAATCATATCGACTTCCAACTATATCTTATAAGTTAGTCTGTGTATTGAATTCTGTTGCGTTGCAGACACTGGAACTGATGCATGAGTCAAATACCTCAGTGAACTCGAATTTGGTCGAGATATTGAAGTCAGAAGCGAAAGAAGGCAATGCAAGAAAAGGGTCTAGCTGCAGTAAGGCCCTGGTTTGGCTCACTAGGTGAAAAAACCAGAAACACTAATTTTCAGGAACAATATATAATATTATTTACTATTTTGATATTACTCAGACTGTATCAGCAATGTGTACAGAAATTCTTTATGACTAAAGTCATCTTTTTTTCTGCAACTTTGCAGGACCCTGGATTTCACCTCATCATTATTACAAACACTAGCAAAAGACCCTGAAAAGAGAATGGAGCAAGTAGTTGAAGAGGCTTATGAAGTAACCTTAAAACCGTGGCATGGATGGATTTCATCAGCTGCTTTCAGAGTAAAAAACATAATTTTTCGATAACCACTTGTTCACCAAATTCTTGTAATGACCAAAAACTGTGTACATTGCATGGAATTGCAGGTGGCTCTGAGACTTGTACCAGAGAGTAAAACATTTGTTAATATTCTTAAAACTGATGAGGAAAACTATGACAACCTAAAGGAGAAAATGCAGATGTTGGTTTCTCTGTTTGTGCCTTTTCTTGAGGATATTCATTGTATTCTAGTAAGCTTGGTTTTCTGCTTCATAACATAACATTAATTGGTAATGAAATTTTCTGGTGTCTTCTTACATTGTGGATGTTTTTGCAGAGATTGTATAACTTGGACAAGATAAAGTCAACCTGAAGTCAGAGAGAGAATAACTAATGCTGTGTTTGGTGTATTCTCGCTTTCTGAAAAGAAATTATTAATGGTTTGATTGAGACAGTTATGTATTATTCCTCACACTCTAATTAAGTATTACTAATTTTTCTCTAAATTTAAAAGCTTAATTACGTATTATGTAAAGATTAACAGAGATCATAAATAGTTTATGGTTTTAGAGTACGCAATAATTTTGCTTTCTGTACAGTTACTTTAATGTAAATATTTTTTATACTAAAGTTTGTATATGGCATCAAGGTCAGAATAAGTGTTAATGGTATCTCTAAAATATGTTTATAATCAAAATGCTTCTTTTGTGTTTTAGGCAGAGATAAAGCTCAAGTGGCTAATTTAATATTTGGTTATGTATAATTTTAGTTTCTCTAAAATAAGTAAGTGAGGTATAATTTTGTTACTTGTATAATAACTTTTTCTTTGTTTTTAGTTTCTCAAAATTTAAAATTTGTTATTTTCACCTATGGTGTTATGCGACATTAATTGATTATTTATGTGCTTAGCCAAAAGTTATGATTATTTTAAGTAATAAATATTTATGTCATATGTTATTTAAAAAAAGAAAACTCTTAAAATCTTTAAAAAATGTTAATTCTTTTATCTTAAAATTAATATTAGAATTGAAAATAAAAATGACAAATTGGGTTGTTTTGACCCGTTTTAGTTTGTGCTACGTTAGAAACAAAATATTCAAAGTAGTTTAATTAACACAAAACTTGCATGTTACCTTATCTGATGATGGAAAACAATAAAACAAAGAGAATGCATAGGATATAATTTTTTCTAATGTACAAATTTACGAGGATGAATCATCAAAGAGCAGCAATAATAAATTACCATAATCACAAATAAAAGTACTAATATCTTTAATGTGAAAACCCCTTCAAATTAAAGTTCAAAAATACGAATCGTCCAGACTAAAGAAATAGCTCAATTATGATAAGCAAGAATACAAATCAGTCTCAATCAACTGCACAAATTAGTGTCAACACTCAACCAAAAAGCAAAGCAACAAAGCAACAAAGCTTTCAAATAGAGAAGAACAAATGAAACAAAAAACTTATAAAATCACTACTACAGTGCAAAATTAATTTCTCCCAACACAAACCTCATATCGACAATCCGACCGGTCAAAATGAAGAATAGTTTGTTCCAAACAATTTGTTTAAAGTCTTCTTTTTTATCCCAGTTGACCTTTTCTTTCTTCCTCTCATTCCTACATATCTCAAAGTCTTCATTCAACCGAGTTAGTTTCACATAATGAGTACCTCGCTCCTTTTCAGCTTCTTCTGGATCCTTTTACACTTTAGTAATTATTGGTTTAATTAGTCGGATAGTACTCATTTTTGTTTGGATGTGTCAATTTAGTACTTGCTTTTAAAAATATGCCAATTGAGTCTCAACTTTTGAAAAGATGTTTTAATTAGGTCCCTTTTGAGAAAAAAAATTATTAACTTCGTTAATATATTGATATTTAAAATGACTTATAAACTTAAGTATTGATATTTATATTAAAAAGGACCTAATTGAGACAATTTTTGAAAAGTTGTGACTCAATTGACACCTTTTCAAAAACGGATACCAAACTGACACATATGAACCAAAGTGGGTACCATTCGACTAGTTAAAACATGATTATTTTTCTCACAAAAATCATTTTTGCCTTGAGACAAGTCGGGTCATGATGAGTCTAGGCAAGAATTTTTATGTGCTCTTCAACCTAAGATTTTACTGACTTTACCAAATTTCCTAGGCTATTATGAATGTCTATGGAAAGTGACACAAGATCACTAGAGAGAGACGCAAAGTTGACAGGAGAAGGAGAGGTGAGATTGCTAGCAAGGAATTTATCGTTGGTTACAAGCTTATCCATTCTGATCAGATTCTTTCTCTACTCATGGGAGACCAGATGTTCTGATAAAGGATTGATCCCTATCAAGGATGATGGCCCATGGCACATGCTTAGAAGAAAGGGAGTTCCTTGATCCCTTCCTTTGCTTTTATTTTCTTTAGTTTAAAATTCCTTTAAGTTGGCTTGGTT
>Ga0214544_1004486_pt1 | contig 28036 bp, 8 predicted proteins | sample CNSS3metaG_FD_160074 | JGI IMG/M metagenome (GOLD analysis project Ga0214544, IMG submission 160074) | Root nodule microbial communities from cowpea collected in UCLA plant growth center, Los Angeles, California, USA - CNSS3 | ecosystem: Host-associated > Plants > Roots > Nodule | place: USA...
TAAATTGGGCATTTCCTTCTTTCTTTTTTTCTTCTTTTCATTTCTTTTTCTTTTTCTTTTTTTTTTTTTGCTAAAATTAAAGTTTGAAAATCTATGAAGAAAATTTTATTTTACCTTTTTTATTTACCATTAACCAAAAAACATTTTTTTTTTACTTTTATTTTTTTTTTCAAAAATAAATTTATTCACCCAAACATAATTGGGTGTTGAGAACTATAATATAATAATTTAATGTAATCGTCACGATTCTTTTAATTCTTTTCTATCCCCATCCAACATATATTGATGTTCAAAATGTGAAAGATCTATGTTAAAAAAACATTATTATTAGTTTAATCTTTGTTCTTTGTATGATGTTGATAAAGTAATGTAGTATAACTTTTATTAGTATATAAAAAATGAGATTTCATTAGAATTTAAAACATTGAAGTAAATAGACATTTAAAATAATTTTTAATTTGAATATTTATTTTCTTTTTATATTTTTTTTAAAAAAATTAAATTTTTATCAACTAAGTTTCATTAATGTTTTCAAATTTAATAAATGTTTTGGTTCTTATGAAATTTTATTTGATATTCTAATTTGAAATGTGTATAATTGTAATATAATTTATTTCTAAAAATTTGATATTCACGAAACAACAGTCCTTCCAATATTAAATATTTAATAATATTATGTTTCTTTTACCGTAATTTTGTATTATTTTATAAAAATTAATTAATTGATATTTAAATGGTAAGAGATCAGGTATGAGTATGGGTACGAGTATATACTCGTTACCCAATGGGATGAGGATGGGACAAAAACTTAATATATATACGTTGGATTTGGGTATGGCGATGAGAATAAATTTTTTCTCTACGATTGAATATGGGATAGCGAAACCCATACCCGTCCTGCCCCGTTGGCATCTTTAGGGATGAGACAAATTTAATACCCGTTCGGTTTGGGTTTTAGGGTGAGGATGAATTTTGTCTCTAGAAATGGGTATGTGATAGCGAAACTCGTCCCTGTCTTGTCCGTTTTCATCTCTACTCCTGATTTTTATGTATTATTTTGTGAATGTTATTAACTATTATTTTATTTTGGTTGTTCTTAATCGTAATTACTTAAATTATGGTCTCCATCTCTTTGGATTTGTTACTAAATTATTATATGAATATATTTATTCATTATTGACTATGGAGGGAGTTTTTTATTGGTCTAGGGAGGAATATTCGACAAATTTGAATGTGATTCGGTCTGAGTTCTTATATTTCTTCATTGGTCATGATAAGAATAAAACTTTCTAGATTACTCATTCTTCCCCTTTTTCGATCAGCTCTATACCCCGATAGTCCTTCATGCTTTTTGCTATATTATTATTCATATAAAACAAATCTCATCATATCAGTATATAATCTTTTAACCTTCAAGCAATAAGACTGCCCCGTAATCCTTAAATTATGTAGTAATAAGACTATGATTTAAGTTCAAACAGTAATTATACACTATATATTAAAAAAAGATAAGTCAAGGTTTAAACGTTATGTAACCATGCAACAACTAAAGATACAACTAGTTAAGTGAAGTCGAAATGTATATGATGATGACATATATGCATTTTCCATATCATACGCAGACATGTACACAATATCTTGCAAGCTATATCAGATGAAACAATTTACATCAGATAATTGAAATATTTATACAAAATGATAATTCAAATTATGTACAAATGATTATTCAAACTATTGACAAAAGGCTAATTAAGGTTGTTGAGGTTCACATGTAGAGATTAATCCACCCCATTCCATTGACGTAATGAGTCTCCGGAATGTAGAAAACATCACCATAATCATATTCTTCAACCCTAAACTCTTCAGGAAATGGTGGGTTCACATCTTCCAGCAAATGTTTGCTTGCGGCTCTTTCACCACGCTCTTGTAACTGCTGAATCTCCTTCTTTGCTTCCGAAAGCTGCTCCTCTAACTTCAATACCTATATTTGAACAATGCTATTATATTCTTACTTTTTTGTGAACTGTGATGTCATAATATGAACCTGAGAGATAAAGGATATAGCGTCTTGTTTGTTTTTGTTTTTGTTTTTTCCATCGAGATGCAGTGTATTTGAACACGTCACGTGGGTTCTGATAAGTGCGCATTAACCATTGCCCAATATCAGTGCACAAAACATTGTACGTACTTCATCCAAGGCCGAAAGACAGTGGCTTTTCTTATACACTAAGGATGTCTTTTGGTGTTTCATGTCAAATCATTTGTCAATGTATTGTTCTAAAAATTCCACTAAATTTCTTTAGAATAATGTTTTTCTAAATAATTTTAGACAAGATTTTTTCTGGGTATTTATAAAACGTCTTTATTTAAAATATGTGATCAATAAAGATGATTATATATTACTATTAGTTATAGGTATGATCTGAACTCTTTAGCTTACGAAGTGGCCAACAACTTTGAAAATTTTGTTCTTGGGATTGTACTGGTTGTAAGTACGTGATTAAACTAGTAGTGGGGTGGGGGAACTATTTTAAATAGAATACATAAAGCAGCGACTTTAAGAACTAAAGTAAGAAAAAGACAATGATATATAGATATAAGTATAAATATAGCAGAAACATTCCTAAATTTGCCCAAAAATTGACGTTATTGTTGTGAGAAAGAAGATAACGCAGCTGAGACCACTAAAGCTCATTGTTTTCGATAAATTGCTTCAAGCACAAGAATAGCGTAGAGCAATGATGTATAGTAATGAAAAGCAATATAGAAAAAAAAGAAATTAGGAATACGTACCCGATTCTCAAGTTGGCACTTCTGAAGCATGGTGGTTTCATGAACATTCTTAAGATTGGAGTACTCTTCCTCCAACTTTTTGGTCTTCCAACGAAAACGTCGATTTTGAAACCATACCGCAACTTGTCGAGGATCCATACCAAGCTCAAATGCGAGTTGGTCCTTCCTTTCAGATTCAAGTTTGTGTTCACTGCAGAAATTTTTCTCGAGAAGACTAACTTGTTCGGCAGTGAGCTTTCTCTTCTTGGTGGTGGCCACAGCACCATTTTTGTTTCTCTTACGTCTTGGCTTGGTTTCTTTGCCTGTGCAAATACGTGTGTAGATTAATTAAAATTAAAAGAGTTTCGAATATCATATTGAAGATACAGAAACAATATATAGTAGAAAAATAGAGACCTTGTTGAGGAGGAGTTACTTCAGTGAATGCACCAAGATATTGGTGAGTGAAGAGCATCATTTGGTCTTCAAGTTGATGATTCATATATAACTCTTTTGTTCTCTCAAAGATGAGTGAGATGTTGTTCTTGAAAGAGTTCAATGTCTACTGAGACACAACAAACAATTCAAGATTACCTTCTATTTATAAGGAAAATGATAGAAATATCTGTTTAATTTGTGTAGATGTTGAAGAAGACTTCCAAACTGCTCCCAAGCTGAGTTAAAATTGCAAGTAGGTGCCATTGTAGGCTTCTTCTTTTTTTTTTCTTAATTATTAAATTCTAAAATTTATGACTAAAATAAATCTAGAAAATAAATTAGGGAAAAAATGTGAAAGAGTCAAATTAAATATCAACAGAAATATTGTATAAGATTACCCTAGGCGTTAAACACACGTTCACATGTAGTTTGCTTTGTTTGACTGTGAGAAGCTAAAGAAATGAAGAAAACACGTACCTCAAGAATAACATTGTCTAAATTAAGAAAATGAAAGAAAAATAATTAATAAAAAAACGTGAAAATTTAATTATTTAAAAATATTAAATTAAATAAATAAATTATAATTTTTTTTATTTAATGGGTTGTGCCTAAAGTTACTTATATTTACTATTAAATTTTAATAAAAAATATTAAATAATTAAGATGAAAATTAAATATGATAAAATATGTGACACATAAAACATAAAAATATTTTAATATAAAATTGAAATATAATATAAAATTTGCACCGACTTATATTTAATCCGTGAATCAATCCGATTCATCACGGATTTGAGTCAAATTGAGGTAGAAAAAATTTAGATTTTCAAATGTGAATCAAATTCAACTTGATTCACTTAATCCGCAAGTTAAATGAGTTTGAACTAAATTGAAGATGGATTGATTACTTTTTTAATTACTTTTTTTACCACCTTTTTGCAAGTTTTTTAATTATAATTATTTTTTATTATAAAATAATTAATTAAGGATAAAACTGGAAAACGAAATGTGGACACAAAAAAGGGTATCATCTTTATATATGGTTAGAGATGTTTGGTGAAATAGATAAACACTTTGATTATACTACTATAAAAAGAATGAGTCTAATACTTTGATTTGACTGCAATAAATACATCAATTAAATTAAAAAACAAAATATCCTTGAGTGAGTCAACTCACTAACCCATGATGGCTCGAATAAGAATTACAAGATTTTTTTTATCATCAAAAAGTGAACCAGATTGAACTAACACATTTGTAGTTCAACCCGTGGTGGACCAATTTATGTACACTGGATTAGCTCACTTTCACACCTCTCACTTTAATATTTAGCTTCATTATATGTGTTGACTATTTATGTAGATTTATAGGGACAAATTTTAAATGTTTGTTATAATAATGAATCATAAAGAAAGGAAAAAAATGTTAATTAGTAATTTGGTGTCTATATTTATATCTTTCATTTCTTTTGGTCCTATATTTTAGTTCCTATTTTTTTAAAAACGAACTCAATTTATTTTGTAAAAAAGACTCAATATGAATCTTTATGTTAAATTGATATTAACGATGTTAAGAAGTGCCATATATCAATTTTAGGTCAATTACATGTCAAATCTCATCTTTTCCTTGAAATGTGTCACATGTCAATATCACATTAGTCCTAAAAAAGAAAAGGATTCATTATCATATTTTGACACAAGAGACCTAAATTTTGAATATTTTTTATTATTATTTTTTTATCATAAAATAATTCTTATTTTTTAATTCAAATATTTAACTATTGGATAAACTTTAAATAATTTATTTATGTTATTTATTATTTTAATATTTTATAATATAGAAACATATATTAATAAAATATTAGATTATTTCTTTTTATTTTATTTTATTTATTTATTTTATATATTATAACTTAAAAGTATGTATTAATAAAATATTTTTACATTATAATTATAAGAAAAACCATTTGTTTATGTAATAAATATAAAGATTCAAGAGTATTTAAAAACAATTAATTATAAATTCGATATGATTAATTATATTATTCATATTCATATTATTATTATTATTATTATTTACTTACATAAGAAATTATTGTTAAAATGATTATACATTGTATTTTTTTATAAATATTCGCTACAAAATATGAAAAATTTAACAATAAATATTCTTCGTACTCTTATTTATTTATTTATTTTGCACTTTCATCCCATTTATGTATCTGTGTGTGTCCAATAAATAATTATGAAGCTCACGCTACTTGTTTCCTTCTTATTCAATAATTTGCAGAAGGGGTAACCATAATGAATACAAAATGGATTAATATTGCAAGATAAACTAATAGATACTGTTGGACATGTTTGCATATAAGTGGTAACAGTTATAAAACCTTTCTTAAATAAGCAATTCATAAAGAAAGAGATTATCATATATGATGCATCTAAATCATCAGCCCATAAGCATATTTCCTTCATAAACAAATGAGGTGCAATTAGCCCTTGGGTGTTTTATATTTGAGAAATTTTTATGCGTATAACTTCCTTAAACAACAAAGAAAATGGGACAAAGAAAAAAAACTTTGTAGTAATATTGCTGCGAGATGAAGTAAATATGTGTTTTAAAATGTATATTATACCAAATACTAAATGTAGTAAGAAAATTTTGAGACATAAGAAGATGGTAAAAATAATTAAAGAAGTGAAGAAAAAAACATAAAAAAAGAGGAGATGATGGATCCAACACAAAGTTTATTCTCCTCAAGGCATTTGAAAAGAAAGCAAAAGAGACTAGAGAGTTTTGTTTTTTGTGTTTCCCAAAAGGATCTTTATTGCAGCAAGGGCAACATGGACAACATGTGCTAGAGTACTACCAGACAAGTGCCAACACGTGATAAAGCTAAGGTTGTCTTTTTTTCTTTTTTTTTTACTGTTCAGATATCAACATACTAAGATAAAATAATAATAATAATAATATCACATTTTAAGGATTAACTATACTTTTAATCTATAATTTTTGATATAAAATTAGAATTTATATATTTAATGAATTTTGATATAATTTTTATTTTCAAACTTTAAAAATAAATTAACATAATTTTTATATTAATTATATGATTTTTTTTATATTAAACGATGTTTTTTAGGATATTTTTGAATTGTATTTACCATTTGATAGTTTTAATTTAAGTATCAATATAAAATATCATTTAACATATAAAAATGTTAAATTAAAATAATTATATTTATTTATCTTTAAAGTTTATAAATTAAATATATTAAAATTTGAAATAAAAATAAATTTCAATTTTATATTTAAATTTAAAGAGTAAATATATATTTAATTTTACTTTTTAATTTCGTTTCTTTTAAAGAATATAATTATTAAGTTAATTTATTCAGTTTTTATTTTAATCACGTGGAAAAGATAACTTTCTCTCTTTCATTTTCTTTTATATCGGGTAACTTAAATTTTCTGAATTTTCTTTTCATTTTCCTTTGCAAGGAAATTTTATACACTTTTCTACGGTCTTGAACCTAATTTTGCGGAGAAATATTATTATTTTTGACGTGGGCAACTACTACGTATCCCTTCAGCTGGGAAGATACGTCAGGTTACAACTCAACTTGAAAGAAATTAGAATTAAAAGTTAATATAGTAGTAGATAAGAAAAGGAAAATTATGACCTTTAATTTGAAGTGGTAGATTATACAGGATTTGATGATAATATGCATAAAGTTTCACGTGTTAATTAAAACTTCATCGGTATGGAACTTGGGCATTTATATGTTTCAATATTTGTAGCTAATAATATATAAAAAAATTATATTTTTTTATCAATAAATGTTAGTTTTTAATTTTATTAGTGGAATGAATTGAATTCACAATATTTCTCACGTTTCCTTCCAAATTATCGATATTACAATAATGGACCTTGAAAACTTGTCTCTTTTCAATATTTGTAACAAAATATACAAGAAAAAGGCTGTGTTTTTTTAATAGGCAAACCCTTCCAAATGAGTAGTATTACAATAACTAATCTTAAGCACTTATCTATTCAAATATTTATAATTAAATATATAAGAAAAAAAATTATATCGGAAAATGCTAGCTTTTATAGTTTTGTTAGTGGGAGAGTTCAACTCCCAACCTCTTGTACTCTCATTTAAGATCTTTCAAATCAATTATTAATGAAAGAATTGAACTTACAACATTTCCTATCATTCATTCTGACTTTTACTTTCAAAAAAACCTTCTAAACTCCAAACTCTATAAAAGGATTGTGTTATTATAAAGATAAAAATCCATCAAAATATACAATATGATTTCCAGTGTATTAACAAATAAGGATAATCATATAGAAGGTCTCCGTCTTCGTTACAAAATCTCAATTGGGTTCTTAACTTTTAAGTTATTCCAATTGGGTCATGTTTTTTGAAAATTTATTCCAATTCGGTCCTTTGATTTTTTTTATTTTTGACTTTTTTTTAACTTTTTTCTTAAAAAACAGCTGACACGTGTCAAATTAGGATTTCTCCATGTGTCAGCTTGTGATTTTTTTATTTTTTAAAATTTTTAAAAATTAGAATAAAAACTGTCACATGTCAAATTATGGTTCTGCCACGTGTTAATTATTTGTGTGAAAAATCTTAATTTGGTCTCTGTATTTGTTATTTTGTCTCACTTTAACCCTAATTTCTTTTTAAACTGGAATAATTTCATCCCTTCTAAATTGAGACCAAATTTATCTTTTATATTAATATTATAATTATATTTTTATTATAATAGATATTTTTTAACTAAATTAAGTTTATTTAAATTTAAATTTTGCATTCAATTTTGAAACTTATATAAAACTATTTTAAAATTTTACATTTGAATATATAAATTTGTTTAGAAATTATTAAAACAATTTTTTTAAATAAAGTTCAATTCAAAATTTAAATTTAAATAAAATTAATTTGGTTAAAAATATCTATTATAATAAAAATATCATTATAATATTGATAGAAAAGTTAAATTTGGTGGAAGGGATAAAATTACTTTAGTTTACAAATATATTAGGACTAAATTGAAAAAATATAACAAATACAAGGACTAAATCGAGATTTTTTATATAAATAATTGACATAAGACAAAACTATAATTTTTTTTTTTAAATTAAAAAATCACAAGCTGACACGTCGCAAAACCCTGATTTGACACGTGTCAGTTGTTTTTTCAAAAAATAAATAAAAAACCACGAGCTGACACGTAAAACAGTTAACGTCCTTAATGATACCATGACAGAAATGACCAAATTAAAATAAATTTTAAAAAAATAGGATCCAATTTTGAAACAACTTAGAAGTTGAAATTTTAACGAAAACAAAAATCTTCCGTGTGATTAAACCAACAAATAATAATAATAATAATAGTAAATAATAATAATATATCTCATAAAAGATTGATGACCTAGAAAGAAATAAAAGAAATCATCATTATATAAGTATAAGAAAATACTTCATAGATATAATTTTTTGATATTTTTAAATTTTATAAACATGCTTAAATTCAATATTAATTACTTAACTTCAAAATTTTATTCCGAAAGGTTCTTATGCTAGTTTGGCTTGAATTTTTAATTACAATTTTATAATATCACCAGGATACAGTGATATTTTTTTTTTTCTGAATATTCTGAGCTTTTTACACGTGAAAAGAGCATTTTGTTTCCAGACTAAATTCATTGAACTAGATTCAAATCTAAAATTAGCACGCAATTCCATCAAATCAAATTTATATAAATTAGTTATGATGAAAAAATAATTATGAAAGTAATATAATTAGGTCATAATTACAACTAATTTATTTTAAATTAAAAGTTATATTTTCTTCAAATCTAACCTCTGGTAATACTACATTTAAATATACTTAAAGTCATACTTCCAACAAAAGTTCATTTTCCTTCTTCTTAACATTTAATTGTACATTTAATCTTCCCAATTTTTAAAATTAATTTTATAAAAAAAAAAAGAATGTGTGAATACTTATAAAAAAAAGAAAAAAAAAAGGAATAAGGTGTGGTCACAATCCAGTCAACCTTTTATAGAATATTTGAAATTGTGAATGCTGGACAAGAAATGAAAGCATGTGTTCTTTGTCTGTCCTACCTTGTGTAAGTTTTCTCTATCACTATCCTAACTACATGTTGTGATGTGGGTGAACTACTTACTAGTTAAAGCTATACCTAGATAGTGGAATTCAACTCAACTTGCGAGAAATGTGGAAACTTCTCATATTCTCTTCTTTTCCTATCTCCATAACCTTTTTTCAACATCCATTTTTTAGGTTCTAATCAACTTCTTATATAATTTCTTCTAATAATGCTACGATCCAAACTACCAAATCTTACTTTGTAGTTGGGAGGCTTGTTAATTAGTATTTTTTTTTATTGATAAATATTAATTATTAGTATTTTTGTTAATAGAAGGAATTGAACTAATATTATATCTTTTAAATATTAGTGGAGGAAGTTAAATTCATAACCTATATTTATAATGTTTTTATCCTTTAAATTGAGACAAACATACGTCCATCAAAATATATAATGAATAAAACAAAAGGCTCTAATATCCTACAATTTTAAATAACTGAATTTCAGAGCTTTGAGATGTTTCTTGAGAGATTTTTCTTGTGTTCTTTGTATATTAAATTTTAGATATTTCCTCTATTAATATAAATTTCCAGACTTCATGGTCTGCCTTACTATTCTTTATCAAGTTTAAATGTCTTTAATTTCTGTAAGAGTTTTACTTTTTGGTTCTTATAGTTTTTTATTCTCACAAAATTTAAATTTTGTTAAAGTTTCTACAAAAATAGTGAATCATTTTTTGTTTTACTGAAAAAAAAAATTAATCCCTCTAAAACATGAAATAAATATTTTCATTCTTAAAATTTATTTGTAAATAGATCAATAATATTTATTTTAAGGATTTAAAAAAGAATTTTGGGTATATATACTTGGCATTATCCTACAGACACTAGCATATGTTACTTGGGACAATTACTTAACTTTTTGCTAAGCACATTAGCAATTAACGGACCTCACACCATATTAAGGTCAAAGCAACATTTTTTATTGAAAACTTAATAATTTTTATAAAAACTTTTTTTATTAAAACAAGCATATACAATCTTATAGTCTTAAATTTTTTTATATGCTTAAATTTGATTTTTTTTTTTTTCACAAAGACTCACCGTCTATTTTAAAAGATTAACCAGTATCCATAACATAATTAAAAAGTCTTACTTCTACAACAATGAATAGTAAATGTTGAAATGGGGGAGTTTATTGATTAAAATATAATAAAAACTATAAAGTAAGTAAAGAGTGATGAAGTAATAAATTTAACCCAATAATAAAAAAAATGTTACAAAAATTATTTAAAAAATAAAGAAATTTTATTAAAGAAAAAAATTTAGGAGAGGGAATTGAGAGCCTGGAGAGTGTGGTAGATGTATCTAAAGACATAAAATGTGTGTCATTATCTTTGTCCCCTGTGGACTTGCATTGACCACTTATTCCATCCAAAATTCCCACGCGTAAGCTCGTAATTGATTCACACTCTATTGCGTGTTCAAATTTGAGAAGCCTTCAACCCTATAACTTCTTCCAACCACCATGCCTAGACAAATAAAAATTAATTAATAAAATAAAAATACATCATAAATAAAGAGTTTTTTTAGGATACTGCAATTTTGCATCACACAAATATGATGAGCAAAGAACAATGTTTTACAATTATTGTATTTGCTTTCTGTAATATCCAATAATGCTTGAACCTATTCCAACGTTCTTTGTTGAAAGTATAATGCAAAGTCTTAAGTCTCAGTTTAATTCGGATGGTTAGTGTAAATTTTTAGACAGTTAACTAATTATAAATTATTCCACATTGGATTTTGAATTAATCATATTACATTGTAGATTTTGTCGAACAAATTATATAAAAAATGTAAAATTACAATTTTTAATAATAATATTTTATTAAGTATTTGTGTATTAGATCTTCCGGGAAGAAATAATTTTTCTATTTCCAACACAATTAATAAATATAATGTACATATAACTGCAAGACATTATTGTATTCTAATTCATTGTACTTATTCAACATTTTGTAATCTAACTCTTTAGGATTGAATGGAGAGACACTCGTGACACTCATACTGAGTATTGTAATTGTAATTACTAAATTTGTATAAGTTAAATATGTTTTTAATTCCTAAATGTTAAATTAGAATTTGTCTCTAATCAAAATTTTGATATATTTTGGTTCTTAAAATTTAAAAATGAATAGATATAATTTTTTTTAATTCAATTAAGTTTTTTTTACATGTGAAATACATTTTTCAGCTAACATTGAAGTGAACACGTATCAAATGAAATAAATAACACAAATGTAAATATGTTACATACGCAATTGACAAGTCAGAAAATTTTAACATAATTAGGTTAAAATGACTATATCTATTTATTTTTAAAGTTTAGAACTAAAATGTATTAAAGTTTCGAAATTAGACGAATTCTAATTTTACATTAAGAATTCAAAGACTAAAAACATATTTAATCAAATTTGTATTAATGAATTAATACCATTGCTATGTGTTAACCTTGCATTGTACATTTTCCTTTTGAGACTTGAAGTGTGATTATATTTAGATATGAATGACATTTTCATTTTCTTAATTTTTGATTTGAAAGTTTTAGTTATGCATGCTTTTCTTAAGTATTAAGTATTGAGACAAGAGTAACTTAGCATGATGCTTAAAATATTATGTTCAAGACAGTAAGTAATTAAAAGGTAAAAGTTGCAAGTATATTAAATATATATACTAATACATGTGTTACACGTTAATCTTATATTTATACTTTTCCTTTTGGGTTTGGATCGTAATGGGTTATCTCCTTACTTGGTTATCGATAATGGGTATCAGCAATCTATCTACCAGGTGTCTATAAGCCTTCTCCTGGACAATTTCATGAAATCTTTGAGATATTCCAACGTGAATGAACGAAGTTGAAATGGATTCGTGTATAAACAAACTTGCAGTTTTTTGAAGAGGGTTTATACAATACGTACGAAAACTTGCCTATTATGGTGAAGGTTCCTTTTTCTGTTCTACACAGACCGGGTTCAATGCACCACATGAAGAAAGGTAGAAAATGAGAGAGGAGAATATGTCAAAGGTGTCAAAAGGAACACTGATTAGGATTGATTTCAGTATACATTTTCCTGACACACAGTGCACATATCATTTTCAAGCCAAAAGCAATTGTTTTGCCATTTTTTTTTCCATTTCTAAGAGGCAAAAGCTCCGAACCAGAGAGTGTAATGATACATATGCATACAGAGGTATAGTATAAGTAACAGTTGACTACTGATATTTTGAACAGATTTTGCAGCCACACATTACATAGGTCATTTTCAAGTTAAAAGTAAATGTTTTGGCAATTTTTCAATTTAAGGGGGAAAGCTAGGATTATTATTGTTAGGTATAGAAGACATAGACATGGTTAATTTAAGGGAAATAAGATAAGTGGAGAGTTGATGAGCCCAGATATGCATACCTCTTATAGTTTAGCAGGGTTAAATGTATTAAAGTAAAGATATAGTTAGTGGCACAATGTGTTGACAAATTAAGGATAATGAAGAGAAAGACAATAGAAGCAGGGTGAAGAAGGAGAATAAGACAAGGGAGGTTCTTTCGTGCTTGTTTTAAATTTCTTAGAATGGAAAGGGTATGCCAAAGAAGATGCGCGTGGCAGAGATGAGATTCCTTGTGTCATATGCTTTTGGACTTTAGTTGTTTGTGAGTGTGATCTTAACTTTGAGTAAACTAATCAATCAAGTTAACAAATTAAAAAATTGTCATGTTTATCCCGATACCTCTTTCACTTCTTTTCCATCTACAACTTTCATTTACTTTGTTTGATATCTTGTTGAGATATTTACTCACCACCCACCGGTCAAATTAAGTGTTCTTCCTTCTCATTATGAAAAATGCATGAAATGTATAAATACCATATACATAAAATGTTAGATAGGTATTTTGAGAAAGATTTATTAGAGAAATATAATACCTATGATGCACCGATACTTCAACTTGGATTACGTATCCAATATTTTAGGATACTTTATCAATACTTATCAATTAAGTATCTAATTTACAAAGTCGTAGTACGGTACAAGAAAATCTTTGAATAATGATCAATTTTAGTAAAAAAAATAATTAGTCACTATATAATGACCAATTTAAGTATCAATTAAAAAATTAAAAAGTATTGGAAACTAAAATGGTTCCAAAAAATTATAATTATAATAAAAATAATTTTTATTATGAATTGATTTCTAAATTGATCAGTAACATTAGCTACCAAGATTTTGACTACCAAAATAATTGGTTTCTAAATTAGTCAATAACATTAGCTACCAAGGTTTCGGCTACCAAAATAATTAGTTTATAAATTGGTCTCTAATTAAAAAATTGGTCTCTAACATATTTTTGGTTACTAAAATGGGTCATTATTTAAGAGTTTTCTTATAGTGGTACTTCTATGATGAAAATAATTTATATTTTTTATGTTGATAACTTTAGTACATATAGTTTTAATTTGGATTAACACAATAACAATCATATATTTATTATGTTTTTAAGAATTATTGTACACACTTTTCAATATTCATATATCGCGTATCTATCACATATCATGTCCTATTATTTTCAAAATAAACGTATTGACGTATCGGATACGTGTCGTATCTGATACACGTATCGTATTCATGCATTATAGCATAATACTAATAAGAAAGATTTATTAGAGAAACATAATAATAATAAGACCTCAATCTAATTCATATAAAATTGATGAGTCTTCTATTTTATAAGTTAATCAACTTTCTCATTCTCATGTGAGATTTAATCTCATACTTAAATTCTAACCAATAAACTTCCTTTTAAGGGTAAGTCTCTCCCACATTAGTTCACTCTTTCAACACCTACATGAAATTATTATAAAGAAAATAGATTTTTTATATAATACTATTATCAAAATTCTTTACTCATTATACATAACAATAATTCATTTTTTCAACTGTTTGAACTAATAAAACTGCAAAGCAATATGGATATTATCTAATTATATGAAGCTTATCTTATCATTCAATCTACTATTTTAATTTTAATTGTTGTATCTTTCTCAATTAGGGAATATGTGATGAAGTCAAATGCTAATCAGCTATATAAGAGAAGTGTATTAATTAGGGTTGTAAACAAAAGTGGTAAAAATTAGACAAGAATATTTACTACAAAAGGTTCTATTGCAAGAAAGAAACTCTCTTTTAACTTTTCGAATAACTACGTCTTCAAAATTATATTCAATCACCACCTAATGGAGATTTATAGTCAAACGATCGAAATGATTGTGCACAGTAAATTGTTTATAAGTCTTCGGAACCCAATATGTTGCATCATTGTATACATTTAACATAGAAAATCTACAGGTTCTTTTTCTGACACACATTCTTATAAATTCGAATAAGTTATATTCCATGAATATGATTGTATAGCTCATAGCAATGCATGTGATCCATTACAAAAAAAAAATGTCAATTTTAGTTGTAATTAGCTATTGTCCGTATTTAACCTCTAATTTTGTTAGAAATTTCACATTAACTAATGATAAAACGAGTATATAGGTTTGTATGGTTGAATTAGGTTTAAAGTGTTAGGTTTTACAGAGGGGATTTCACTGAGGAGATACAACACCAATGAGATTTGAACTCAATCATATAAGACATTGACATCACTCTCAACCCAAAATCTTAAGACAATGAGTTTATGGGTCTTTATCCTTATATAGTATTCTACTTTCTCATTTCTAGTCAATGTGGAATTTAGACTCACACTTGAATTCCTAACATAAAGTCCACTTCTTAAAATGTATCATCAGAACCATATGTTTGCGTTTATCTTAGCAAGATTTGTTATTGGTTAGGTCTACTGTGTCATTTCATTTGCTATCAAACCGCTATTGGACCATCCATTAAAATCTACTTTCACGCTCAATATGTACTTAGCATGTATCATCAGAACTAGTTGTAAGACGAATTTATAATATATAAGTGAATGCAAATTTTACCTTATAAGCCAACTTTATTCAATTAAATTAGATTTAAATTTCTCTTCTTAACAAATTTTTATAACTTTAAAATTGTTGAGACTAATTTAGTGACGAAACATGATTAAACATTTGGGTATGTAAATATTTAATTTTCAATATTTAAATTCATAACATAAATTCGTATGCTCATGTTATAGACATCATAATGCTGCGAAAAAAATCAGTGTTTTTACATTAATTATTATTTTGAATATTTAGACGTTGACAATTAATATAAAAAATGGACACGCTATATTAATTCAATCCACAGCACTTTTTACACAAACTACATGTGAAAGCATATTTTTTAATTGAAAATGATATTATTTATATGTTAGATATCATTTTTGTTGTTGTAAACATTTATACATAACATATAAAAAAAACTTATATAACAATGATTAATTCATATATATTAATTTAAAAGATACAATTAAGTAAAGCTCGAAAACAAAACAAAAAAAATTATTTCTAGTGACCATCTTGAAGGAAGAGGACAGTTTTCTTGATGGCTATGAATGGTGCAATGATTATCTAGAAGATTTGAAAACTACCCTCTTTCCTCAAGATAGTCTGTCTTGCTTCTGCTTTATGGAAACTAAGTTGTTTGAGCTACTTTTATTCTTAAGAGAAGTAGTCAAGTTCACCATTTGACCTTCCTCCATTACCAATCTTTCATCTCCTTGAACACACATGATCATTAATTCATTAATAGATCACTTATCCTTATGTGTGTTATAAGCAATTGTAAAGGGAGCATATTGATGAGGCAAAATATACAAAATATAATGTAGTAGGAGGAAATCAGATATGGTAACCTATAAGGCCTTAGTTGAGCCACAATGTCCCTAGACGCATGATTGATCAAGTACTTTCTTAGTCCCGATGAAATTTAAGGATGAAAAATACATGATAATAATGTTGGTAAGAGATTTATCAAATGTGATGAATTGTTCATCAATAACCTTTAGCAAATCTCTCACATTGTCATGCTAATCAACCGAACCCACCCGAAATACCAACAGAAAAGTTGGTCTTTGTTAAGGTCAATTTAACCTTTCCCACTTGTCATAGAGATTAACAACATCTGGAGGGTTTGGTCTTAGTAATTACGATCATCCTAATTTTCTAATAACATAATCAATGTCCATCCAACCAAAATGGAGAAGATTTTCTCCTTTCCAAACTTATAATTATTACTTTTTTTAGTTTGGGAACACCGTAATGGATATTAGAAATATTCACAGATTGAAAAAATGCAAAATTTTAAAAATACATGCTCATTGTCATAATTTGGCACTATAACAAAATAATATTTTGTCAATGAAAACATATCTTAATTAATCTATTGTCATAAAACTTCTTGTGGGTCAAAGGCAAACTCAATTAGACTTACATAACCAAATGATAAAATTATTGTTTTTTATGGATGCAAACATATCTTGATGAATGGATTTAGTGACATAAAACTTGCATGTGGGCTAAAGTCTTACTCAATTAGACTCACATTAGCAAAAGATAATATTAGTATACTATTATGTTTTACCTATGTAAACACATGTTTTAATTAATGAATCTAGTGACATAAGACTTCTATGGGCTAAAGCCTAACTTAATGAATGAATCTAGTGACACAAAACTTGTTTGTGGGCTAGAGTCTTACTCAATTAGACCTACATCAGCAAATGATAAAACACTATTATACTAGTATGTTTTACCGATGTATACACGCGTCTTAATGAATGAATTTAGTGAAATAAAACTTGTTTGTGGGCTAAAGTCTTGATCAATTGGACTCATATAACCAGATGATCAAACTATTAGACTATGTTCCTCTTCTCAATTTATGTGTGGGCAATTTGAGAAATATAATTCAATATTTCATCCTAATTAATCATATATGTAAAAATATTCTGGTTGGTAAAAATTCATTACATCACATAATTAATTATAATTAATTAATGTTTATTATGTGATTATAAAAATTAATCAATAAGATATGTTATGACCACTATTTAATCCATTAAAAATATATCCACATTCAAACATTTAAAAAAAAATTGCATCAACATTATTTATAATGCAACCAAAATAAATAATAATGTTCACATATATAAATTAATAATACAACATATAATTTAAATAATTTATATCATCATCTTCTTATGATGCAGTAAATAAACGAGTTTAAAGCTTCATTGTGTCAAATCATATGGTTTTATACTTTATTATTGGTTTCGTATCAAAACATATATTAAGTACAAAAACTTATATAGTACGTAAAAAAAATTATAGTACCTACAAAAACATATATTATGTACAACAAAAACTTATAGTACGTACAACACCTTATAGTACAGTTCTCAACCAATTTCTTCTTTTATAGGAAGGAGTTCTTTTATCAAAAGATTTAGAATGAACAATCATATGTCAATCCTTGATGAAATCATACAGTAATTCAAATATAAGGTATTACTTAACCATCACACCATAAAATATTCTACATTAAGATATAGATATAAAATAAATTTATATACTCCTCATTACTTTTAACAAAATAAAATATGCATTTTTAATTCATCTTCAACCTCGAAATAATGAGGACGTCCACTATCGAAGAAATGTGTCAATTGTCATAAGCAAAAGTGACAATGTTTTGCATTACATAAGTACACAAAACAAAAACAAATCTCGATTCCTATAGCCATTATGGCAAAGCCTCGAAAGGTCGCAATGGATGCTCTGAGATCTTTTGTACCCATAACTTCAAAGCAAGCCCAACAGTGGGTTAGTGTCACCTCATCAATCGTGACATTTCCAACGCCGATAATATTATGTTTGATATCAAACACAGCCAAAACACAAAACACAACTAAAGAATCTAGAAGGATAACCTCAACATATTCAAAAAAAAAACAAGACAAAGATATTTAACTTGCTCTAGAACAAATGATAAAACTAACACGAAAAAATGATTAAAGACTAACCTTCAACCATTGTCACTATTATGAGAATGTGATTTTTCATTTCAAACCCTCACTCTTTAAACTTTGATGGTATATTGTTGAAGAGAGCATATTTAATTACCCAAAACATATAACACATGTGAAATTTATAGAGTAGTTGTCACTATAAGTTATTGTCAATTATATGAAATTACAGTATTAAAATTTACACAACAATTATAATTGATTGACAAATGGACTATGTGAATATTTTATATTATCCAATATGAGAAATTTTTAACTCTGTCTTCATATCAAATTAAAAAAAATGGATATTATCCATAATATATTCTGTAAATGCGAAAATGTTTCAGCCAAATAAGATCGAATTTGAAAAATGTTAAGAGGACGGGTCTATTTGTTATCCTAACTTTTATTGGATTTTAGATAGACTAAAAGTTAATTCATGCCTACCTTACTTTAAACATTGTAATAACCTAAAGCTTTAAATTCAAATCCTACATTACAAACATCAAATAATCGATTCAATTTCGATTTCCTAAGAATTATCACCGGTAATTGTCAATTATTTAATTTTTTTTTTTTTTGTAACTTTGAAGTACATTTACACTTTCACACGAGAAAATTGAAAAAAAAAAATGTGCTAGATCTTTTAGAATTATATCTTATACAAGAAATGAAAAAAAAATATTATTCAAACTATTTTTGTTAATTTTATGTATGGTCAAATTTGAGTCATGGATTTGTGTCCATGATGTAAACACTGTTTTTCATGAAGAAAGTTGTGTATACAGTGGATACATTCTTCACCTTTCTGTTATTCTTGTAAACTCTATTCAATAGTTATTCCCTTACCTTGCTCAAAATAATCTAAATAATTAACCAACACTCCATTATTGGGAAATGTGCGGAGTAATGATTGAATACAAAAGACATAATATAGATGATTGAATATTAATGGAATTTTATATTCAACTTTGGTCCTGAAGCATTTCAGAAGTTAACTTGCAACCCAATGTTTTCAAAAAAAATATTTCTATTTCAAGAACCTCTCAAACAATCAACTTTTATACCCGGAAATAGTTTGATTTTCCAACCAAAAATGAGAACGAAAAAATCTCGATAGATTTGTATTTAAAAATATCAAGTTCAATTTAAAAAAATTATTAAACTAAGTGTCATCAATATTCAAACTAAATCACGCTACAGTATTAATTGCATGATATTTTATTAAGAAAGTCCTACATTTTCATGGGAAAAATAAGAGTGAGTTCCACATATGCATGAGTGATGCTTCCATAAAAGAGAGAAAATGTCAACCTTCGAAAAGCTTGTGCAACCAATCATTTAGGATCCACGAAAAAAAAAAAAGGGAGTTCAAGTTGCTCACTATGAAAGAGAGTGAAAATATATACAACTTCCTTGGATGAACCTTGGCAGTGGTGAATAAGATGAAGTCCAATGGTTCGATAACAGAACAAAGTATAGTGGTTAGTAAGATACAACAATCATTGACGACCAAATTTAATTACGTTGTTTGTGCAATAGAAGAATCCAATGATTTCAGTGCTCTAAGTATTGATGAGTTGCATGAAAAAACCGATCCAAGGATACCAAGAAAAGAAACTAGATGACACCTGCAAAGTGTTTCATCCAAGGATGGCACTCGGGCCTGTCATTCCTAGCCCAACAACTCACCCCATATGCGGACCTAGCCCAAAGACTCATACCATATTCGGTGGGTAATGAGACATTTCTACTACTACTACACTCCATATCTGTAGAGGACTGACATACATACCACAACCCTTAGACTCCAATTTGTAACCTTTCGGTAGGGAACCCATATACAGATTACAACCCTCCGAGCTCAAACTTCCATTAACCATGAATGCTTGAAGCCTAAACAATGTCCTTTAAATCGGTTCGATATCAGATTCTCCCATAATCCCTTAATCGAGATGTTCAGATTTCGATGTAAAGTGTGTTAAAGTCTAAAACTAACTATAAATATGACTAAATTATAAAATATAAATATATGTAAATTTCATTTCATCTTCAAAGTTTCGACTGCATATGTGGAGGAGAGAAAAACGCACATCTTACTAAGAAAAAGATGGAAGAGGGAGAGATCGATGCCAGATGGAGAAAGGGGAAAAAGGGCTGTGGTAACAAATTAGTTTGGGGAAGTAGAGTAACATACTTGTGATCCCATCATTCAAACCTCGAATAGAGTCGTGGTACTGAACCACACTGCTGAAAACGAGCATGTAAAATTAATTACTCTTCTCTCGTACATTAAAACCATTAATTCATATTTCTTATCTTTGGGGGAAATTAGATGAAAAATTTTCTCTATAAATTAATTGAAAAAGCAATTTGTAACTCACAAGATGTGCACGGTTCAGTTTAGCTTCTTATTTTCTTTACCTATATTTTTTTATGAAAAATTGTATGCCTTTGTTCCCAACAATGGGTGACCCTTGTAATAACATGGTAGTGATCTCAGACTAAGCCCACAAACCCACTGCTGTATGACGTTTAATCAATGTTGCATTTGATGGAAACGCAGTAAGAGTAACTAAAACGAACAGTCAAAGAACAAGTAAATAGTCATGCCAATTGCAATGGGAGCAAGCAGAGAGTATATATATATATTTGACCACTGAATCCATTTTTGTTTGGTCCACTTTAAATATCAAGTCACATTACAAAAGCAAGCACAAAAAGTTACAGTAACGAATTGCTTGGCTTTCTTATGCTTGGTCTTGTTCGGGCTTATCATCTTGCTCCACCAGGACAAATAACAGCAAGCGTTTTGAAAGAAAATGAAATTTTCGCAAGTAAATTTTACAAACCATGGACCTTTTAAGCAATGATATAATATTCCAACTGCGGAATTTAAGTTAGGGAGCAAAGATTACATACAACGAGTGAAATAGGTTTGTCCCACATACCCACCAGCCATAGCCCTCCTCACATTAGACTCAAACAATTTCGGGTTCTCTCTCAAGACCGCAGCAGCTTCATGATTCAGCGGATCCTCATAATTTGGTTCCTGCAACGATAATTCAGAGATTATAATGTAAAAGTTCCAAGGATAGTAACAAAAATTGGCTAAAACCAGAGTCATACCGTGAAAAGATGATACAATCCGTAGATAACTGTGTTTATATTGAGAACAGGTTTCCAATCTTCTCGCAGGATGTTAAGGCAAACATTTCCTTCCAAGTCTATATTTGGATGGTAGACCTACGTGTATGGCATGACAAATTAAATTATGAGTTTTGAACAGACAAGGAAAATGAAAATATGTCACAAGCAAGATTAAACACGTAAGTTTCTACACAAATAAAGCATGACTATATAATACCAAAGATAATCATGGCTTCATAATTCCTACCTTTGTCTTGCACTTAACCTTTGGTGCCTCGTGTGGATAGATGGGAGACACTTGGAAAGTAAACAAAAATGTGCCACCCCTGTAATGAACAAACAAAAAATAGAGGAGAAAAGGAAGTTCTCAGTTCATTTTCCTTGTACTTATGGGGTGGAGAAGGGGGATGTAAATCCAACGAGATTATACATTATTTTCAAGCATTTCAAAAAAACTAAAAAGTATACAACGAAAGGACATGAGTAGGTACATCCAATTCTCCAAATTAAACAGAAAAGAGATGGGCAGATAATTTGGGAAGTTCCGTACATGTAATATCCATCATCAGGTTGGATTGAAACTTCAAAGTTCATCAGGTCATCTTTGCCATTGGGAAATCGTATGATACAAGATGTTGGCAGATTCAACTCACTTATGTCTGCAAGAAGTCCACACCAATGTAACCAAAAGCTCGTATAACAGAATAAGATGGCAGAAACCACAGCCTCAAGTAATCTCAAAACAAGATCAGTAATAACAACAAAAGCCTTATCCCACTTGGTAAGGTTAGCACCATTAGCTACATGAATGACATATTGTCTGGTTATATACCAGATCTCAGAGTATTTTTACCATGAGAAACCTACCAACAATTCTTTCTTGGTCTCCCTCTCCCCATTTTCATAGGAATAAAAACCATACAGCCAACTCGTGCTACCTGAACTTCCCAAAGGTCTTTTTTGTATGAAACCAAACCATTTAAAACCAAAAAACAATATCATATATGTCTACTGAACAGATACTCATTTTAAGAGATAAGAGATATATCAGTTTACAACTTCACCACACACCATGGGAGAGTACACAGAAATCGGAGTATGTTAAAGCAGAAAATAGCCAGATTAAATTTCAGCTTACCACATGTAGAAAATAAATGATCTTCCCAGAAAAATCAATAATAAATTCAAAACTAAAAAAGCTTCCATGAATACAGATGGAAGTGATATAACCACCGAACAACAGCACAAACAATCACCAGATGATTTTTTCCCCAGTCAATTCACATAAAATCCAAAATACACTGTACTCCAAGCATGACAGCTACCAGAAGCTAAAGAAATTGATGAGAAACGATTGCAGTATGACAGTTTCACTTTCCAACCCACAGTTTCTAACAAATCAAAAAAGTTACTTGTACTTAGATCCCTTAAAAGTCTCTAATTGCCGTTTCCCTCAAAGTTTGTGCAATTCTTACTTGAGAATTAAAGCAATACCTAATCCTGACAAATGCACGCAAGATATTCTCACACAAAAAATGAAGTAAACACTGCATGATGCCTAAAAACAAAATAAATTTATGCAATCTTGACAAATGCATGTATTAGACTATTAGAACAAAACTAAAGTTTTTATACAACATAATTCCTAAAAACAAATAAAACCACTTACATAAAGAAAGTAAATTAGCCAATAATGTAGATCTTCTAAATCACTAAGCCAAAAGCACGAACAAAGTGGCAAGCAACTCATCTTCCAAAACAAGCTTCAGACATCATAACATACAAATTATGCGATAGATATTCACTATGTTCACTTAAAAAAGTAAAAACCTTTTTTCTTCAGTACAAAGTCACTCAAATTAAAAAAAAAAAAAAAGCAACACACTTATATATTGTTGAGTTTTTCTATCCTTTGTGATGAAAAAAAAAATCCTAGATCAGAAAATATCAAACATTCTATTCCTACAATCAATAGATCAGTTCAGACTAAGTGAATCGACAAACTCCTTTCAACACATCCTTCCTCGTGCATGCCCTCAAGGCCACAGAAGCCCCTGCTCTGGTAATTAAAAGCTATATAAACTCTTTTGACGCATCAATTTTGGGTAGGACATGCATGATCGAATTAACTTGTGCACATAAAGCTTTGGGCCAAGCACACGAGTTTTGCCATTTACAAAACAGAAATCATAGAGGTTAACCTTTGTGAAGACGCAACTCCCCAGCTGATTGCTTCTTAACAGGTGGTCCTCCGCTTGCATTCTCTGCTTGTTCTCTCTGCTTCTCCTTGACTTTAAACAGTTTAATCATCGTCCTGCAACGGTGACATCAACTCAATTACGCACAACATTTAATTCATCAAAGCCCGGCAAAATAAAAATCGCAACTTCAATCCAAAACCGAAAAGCAAGCAGATCAGAATATTCAACCGGGACACAAAATTAAAAGGGGGGGAGCGGGCACAGATCGAAATTTGGGCCTAAGCCCAATATTTAGTTATCCCAGCGATGATAAACCTACACGTCTGGTTTCCGATAAAAAGGAATTACGAAAGCGTGAAACCCTAAGAAACGAAGGGGCGTGAAGGAGAGGGAAATCTGAGGCAGATGAAGAAGGGTGAGGTAGTTGGAATAGAAATGAAAAGCGATGCGATGAGGAAGAGAAGAAAGGGAATTTGAATTGAGAGAAACCTGTATTGAGAAAAGTGCAGAGATTGAGAAGAGGAAAAGAGGAAGAAGGAAGAGATTTGGGAGGGGTTTCGCAGCTGGCAGGCACCGCACACACTGCACTCGCACGCCGCAACTGCTAACCTTTTTTTAGCTCAATTTTCCCATAAAAAGCCTTTCATTCTTTGGATAAATTTTGGTGACGTCACCAACATGCTGCATTCTAATTTTACATCTTCCGTCTAAAATCTTTTTTCAAATAAATAATCACAATACTTAATCATCAAACTCCGTTAAGTGGATGGGATTTAAGTTTTGACCGTTAAAATATGTCACAACATTTGTATTGTGAATTATAAGATGTGATGTTATTTATGACATCTAATCGTTTTATTATTCTTTTTCTATTCAACTCTCCTTTAAAACACTACTATTTTTAGAAGATCCAAATACCTTGCCTTTTCTAAGATTCAGAACAATGGTACTATTAATGTGTGGTAACCCGAACGTAATACCATTTACGAAGAGTTATAAATCAACATCAACCCATCTTATATATTTAATATATAGATTTAGGAAATCTATTAAAATCGTTTCCAATTTTCTAGACTTACAAAGTTGTTTCATTTTCTTCTCAATCTCTTTTTCTATTTATATATCCTATTTTTATTGTGTTATATTCTCTACGTTTTAAGCATAACTTTTTTTATGAATTTTCGAACCTCTAATTTGTTTTTAATCTAGATTGAGAGTCACAAATGTCATTGATTTGGACCATATTCCCGATGATAAACCGTGTGATCATTTTGGAAACGGAGCATTTGATTTTGAGTAAAGATGCCAACGAAAGGTCTCATTAAATTGTCAAAGAATAAAGTTTGTACTCGGATTGAGAAAAAAATATTGGACTTTAGTGAAGGTGAAATGGAAATGTTATCAAAAATATTTTAGAACCTTTTGCCAGAAAAAATTTTCTAAATAAGGAAGAAGCTCATAAGTTTTATGAGAATTGCACACAAAAACAAAAAGAGTTTTGAATTTTAAACGAATGATTTACTAATAAAAATGAAAGAATGAAAATGAGATTTTTGTTGTTATTACGAAGGATTTTCGAAGAATTCTTTTGTTAACCTATCTAAGGATCAATATAATAGGAGATTACCAAACGTGGATACAAGAGTATTATGAGAATCAAATAAAAAAGTCCTTAAATATATTTTTTTAAAAGACAAGAAATAAAGTATAATATATCATGTATCTTAACTTATGTACAAAGTTACATTATTAAATACCAGTAGAAAGTAGTCACAAATCTACATTTATAAAAAATAGTGCACTCGTGTAAATTATAACAAAACTTTGAAAGAATAACAAAATTTATTGTCTATTAACCTTTATTTAACATACACTTCATTTAATATTGTAAATACTTTATACAATTTTATGTATCATCACGTTATTTCAGTGTATTAATCCCTTACTTACAAAACATAGTAGAGCTTTTTTAAATGTGTGTCTATCCTACATTCCCATTTTATCCATCTCTAGTCTTATTGCCTCTATTTCTCCAATAGTACTCAAACATTCTTACCATTCTTTTGTAAATTTAGTATAATTCTCTACATTTTACTACTTCTTACATCTTCATTGTGACTTTTGACAAAAAAAGTCTTTTAGGTCATATCCCAAATGATTGTTATCTACATACTTTTTCAAATGATATTACCTTTGACAATGAGCTATAAATTACTAAATTGTTTAAAGTGATTTAGCGCTTGTATATATTGTATTAAAATTGTTCCAATCCATCTATTACACATGTTCAACACTATAGTTGCAAACTTATAAGAAAAAAAAATAGATGACATGTTTAATTCACCTCACCGCACATCACATGAATGTCGTTGCCTAGTAAGATTCTCCTGCATCTCAAGTTTTGTTTAATTGTCACTCTCTCCATAATTACCCTCCAAGATAAATGTTGTATCGATGACAATGCCTTAACTTTCCAAAATAGTCTAAAGAAATTAGTATCATTCCCTTATTGACTATTCAACAAGTTTTCATAAGTTCATCTAATAGTGTAAACATCCCTCCCCCCCCCCCCCCACTACATCACACCATTTCCATTCATCTTCCCTTTCCATATTTGGAGATCTTAGTTCTAACTCTGCCATTAGGGTTGATATATGTGGTTTTTCCCACTAAAAACATGCTCCATGTCACTCAACACACCATTCCCATTTGTCAACATTTCACCAACTCCACTCTCGTACTATAACCCCAATATTATGAGCATTTAGGTATAGTATAGGAAATCTATACATGAGAGGAGAATCTCTTAACCATCTATCGTCCCCAAAACTAATCTTAGAACTTATCCCTAATTTTTACACTACATTCTCATTAAACCATTTTCCAATTGTCTCATTTCTACACACAATCCTAAAATGATTTCACCACCTTGATTTGTGTGTTGTGGTACCCTTATCATTCAACTTTCTTTAAAATCCATATTTGAATTCTAAAATATCCTCTCGTGGTCCATCATTTTCCATAACCAACCGTCATTTTCACTTGGCCAAAGCAATATTAAATAACCTAATGTCCTTGATACCCAACCAACCCTTCTTGTTCCTTAGGTTTGTAGATATTCTCCTACTTTATTCATGTAATCTTTCTACCTATCTCTTCCCAACTCCATAAGAAGTCTATTTGTAACCTTATAATAGGATTGCATACCTTAGATGACATTTTAAAGAAGGAATAGTCAAACAATGGGATAATTGTAAGAACATATTTAATTAGACATGTTTGGCCCACAAAAGGTAAGAACCTACCCTTCCACCTAGCTAGTTTTTTCTTAACCTTATTCACCACATTATTCCAAAGGCTTGACTTTCTTGACTTCCTCCCCCCTATATATGCCTAAATATATGAAAGGTACTCTCATAATAGAACAACGGTAAGACTTTTGCAAAGCATTGTAATACATAGTTTTTGTGAAAATAAACCTTAAGTACATACACAATTTCAAAACATTTCAAAATACTTTTTATGACTATATATATATATATATGGAAAAACTTATAATTTAAAAAATGTTTTTAACATGTTAATTCTATCCCAAAATATCGTAATTTTGAATCAATTTTTAACTTTTGTATGGATTTATACTTTTTCTTTGTAGGTTGGTTATTCATATCACGATAATGATTTTATCCTTCAAATATGAATCATATTAACATGAATAGATAATATTCCTAAAAAGGATATACTCTCACATAAATCATAAAATGTTTGGTAGTTCTTAAAGTACACAAGTTTATTTAGATTTTAACTTTGATATAGAGAGTTACCCTTAATTTGTTTAACAATCATTCAACGCATTACCATTAAGACTCTCATTAGTAAGTCTCCATCTCTCATCTTTCAACTTGTAAATTTTCATTTAAGATTATATGTTGACACTACATCTTGTACTTCTCTAATATACTTATTCTAATTATTCTCAATTAGGGATATATTTTAATATATATTTTTCTAGTCTTAATTATCAAATCATTATTATATATCTTTTCAAGACACAACTGTCTCATTACCAAGATATCTCTAGAATCTTTATTTTTTACATCAATACATCTTCCATAAATTTTCACCTTTTATACTAAAGATAACTTTGGTATAAATATCTTTAATTAGAAATTAAATTCTTCATCTTTGTATTTCATTAGAAATATTCAAAACATTTATATATATATATATATATATATATATATATATATATATATATATATATATATATATATATATATATATTATATATTTTTCATATATTTATT
>Ga0214544_1004488_pt1 | contig 28029 bp, 11 predicted proteins | sample CNSS3metaG_FD_160074 | JGI IMG/M metagenome (GOLD analysis project Ga0214544, IMG submission 160074) | Root nodule microbial communities from cowpea collected in UCLA plant growth center, Los Angeles, California, USA - CNSS3 | ecosystem: Host-associated > Plants > Roots > Nodule | place: USA...
AGAACACGGGTACGGGTATGGGTACGAGATTATACCCGTTACCCGGTGGGGATGGGGATGGGAAAAAAGTTTGATACCCGTTGGGTTTGGGTATGGGGATGGGGATGAATTTTTTATGCGGAGATGGGTATGGGATAGCGAAACCCGTCCCCGCCCCGCCCCGTTGTCATCCCTAAGTTACCTTTTTATTTGCTAATATACAAAATTTTATTCTTGTTTTTCGTGATTCTTTGGTTTCTTGAACATTGTATTTTCCCTACACTTGTGCATTCTTTTGTTTATGTTTCCACATGTTTGATCATTCTTGAATTTCATGAGAGTTTTGTCCAATAGTGCAAAAAGGTGGTATTTGATGATTATATTTTTACTCACAATTAGAATACATAATCTTATCTTTCTTGACATGTATTTGAGACTAAAGTCACTGCAGAATCAAGTAATTATTGATTTCAGGTTGAATGGAATGATCATTCATCACCACTCACCATTCATGTCTCTCTGCTCAACTCTTAGTCATACATTATATTTTTCTATTTCTTCTCTTTTTAATTCTTTCTCTTATCTTTCGCATGGAAGGTTAACCCTTTCTAGTTTGATTTTCTCGTGAGTTCTTTAGTAAAATTTGAGGTTCTGTGCTGAATAAGTTCAATTGTCTAATTTTATAAACATAGTGTGCTTATATAGTTTGTTCTTTTTGAATTTTGATTTCTAATATGGAATTATTTTTGAAATGTTGTTCATATTCAATTTCAAACTTTTATTGGAATTATTGTTAGTTTGTTTAATTCTAATAATATCTTGTTTGCTTAATTAAAGAGATAAAGAATATAAATCTTGAATGTAGACACTTGAGATATGAGAGATAATTCATGAATTAATTAGAAGTGTGCTTATATAGTCTTTCCTTTTTAAATTTCAATTTCTGCTCTTAGGGTTATTTCAGAACATTTCTTGATAATTCATCCTTGTTCTTTATTTGAAGTTTTTGCTAGTTTGCTCAATTCTAACAATCTCATATTTGCTTAATTCAAGAGATAAAATGATTTAAATATCAAAGGTAGACGTTTGGAAACATGAGACATACATAATGAATTGATTGATGTTTGTTTTATTAATTTGAGTCTATTTAGAATTTGGATGAATGATCATGATAAATTATGAAAAATTTAACTATGAATGAACTAGAGAATTATTTTGTCTTATAATTTTTTTATTCACTCCTTTAAGCATATTCATATCAATAAAACTTTTCCTTTTTACTTTATTGTTCTTTTAAACTTTTAGCTTCTGCTAACACCTTTTGACATATGGTTTATTGAGACTACAATTGACTTTATTAGAAGACGACATTGGGTTGATTAATCTTATCTATATTTTACTGGTGTGATGTGGCTCTAGAAACAATATATTTTTCCAAATATTCTTACTTTGATATTGTATTTTTCATACTAGAATTGGAGACAAGTTTTATATTGTACTTAAAAATGGCAAACATGTTCCACTTTTCTCCCCCATTTGATGCCAAGGCGCAACATCAAAAGTTATTCCTTGAACTTTTATAAAAGGTGTAAAATGGAAGATGAAGATGTAGAATAATAGTGACTAAAGAAATAAAATGAAAAAGAAACATCTATATTATTTTTTTACAAAAAATAAAAACGTATTAGAAGATAATCAATGTTTTTAATGCCCCATTTGGATAAAAGCTTTTGGACTTAGTCTTATATTCTTTTCAAGAAAAGTTTAGAGTTTTATCATCATGTTTATCCTAACTTAGTGAGTTGTTTAAATCTTATCACTTTGTTTTTCAAAAATGACTTGATGTCAAAGAATACTCAAATTACAATGTTGAGGATAAAATTATGGTATAGTCAAAAGAGAAATAAATAGCATTTGTTATAAGCCATAAGATATTGTGCTCAAAATGAGTTCAAGAATAATGAAAAAAATATGCCAAATAAAAAAGCCAATCATATTAATCGGAAACAAAGAATAAACTCAAATTCTGAAAAATGAATTATTAGTCTTGTGTATTCGTTAATAACAGTTATTAAAATCTTTATAGTGTATCTTGTAGGCATTCACCCTGACAATTGAATTAAAATTTAGTTACATGTACACACATAAATCTAATTAAGTGAATGTATGTATACAAACAATTATTGATTCACTAAACAACAAAACAATAAATCACCATTCAATCCTTTAATAGATTACATCTAGGAAAGTTTAATTTACTTTCTAATAGAGACTACAAGTTTACATCTTAACTTGGGGAGAGTTTGCATAAATTCTTACGAATCAAGTTTTTTTTCTTTTTTTTTTTATTCACAAATGTTAATTGTTAATATGTTTCTAGTCGAAGAATTGAATACACAACCTCTCCTCCAATTCCTTTCAAATTCATAAAATCAATTTTATAATTTTCAACCTCTCATACACTCCCTTCCGACTCCATTAAATCAATCTTATAATTTTCAAGCATTATCGGAGAGTTGAATCCACAATCTTTCACATTTTTCCTTTTAAGTGTATCATTACGTGACCTTATAATCCTCAAAAGAAGTAAGTTTTAAATAGAGTTCAACTTAACCATTTAGATGAAAATCTATAAGTGGTTTAGCCTACATTTTCAGAGTGAATGAAGTTTGAAGTATATCCTATTGTCTCATAATAATCCAATGAGTCATGACATGCAGCGGAAGTTAGGTAATCTAGCAAGTGAGGTAAGGTTTAAACTTCTTTTAGTTATAACATCTTATTCCTTGGCTATTTCTTGAATTTACTTTGGTACGAGGTGCAAATAAAGTAAAGGTGAAATGGACGTTGGGTTACATGTGCAATTATGTCAATATAAATGTTTATAAAGATGTTAGAAAATTCGTGGTTTTTTTTTTTTTTTACCTATTTATGAGTATGGACTTACATCAGAATCCAGAGGGGTGACCTTGAAGATGAAGTACGATTCTCGTGTTCGGTGCCTCTATAGTTAGTTATAGTGTAATTGTATAGCTTTGATATTGCGACTACTATATTTTTATATTTCTAAACATTTTGAACTTTAAACTTTGTTTTATAAGTTGAATAAATGAATTTTGTCAAATATATAATTGACAACTAAAGTTTATTCATGGTTTTTAATGGCTTTTCACTACTAGGTAAAACAAAATTAAGTACCAATAGGTAAAACTAATCGGTTATAGCTAAAATTTGTCCATAAAACAAAGTTATTGATGGTAAAAAATTTATTGATAGATAGAATAATTTGTCAGTAATCACTGAAACCAATTATCTGTCTATAATTATTAACGTCAAATATTTGATGGTAATTATCAGTGTATAATTACCAAAGAATTTTGATATCGATAAATACCACCATTTATTTATTTTTCTCTTTCATTTTTTTCTTCTTACACATCTCAATTAATTTATAAAATATATGTATAATATTTTGTAGGAAATTTGTTATCTATTTTACCAATGAATTTATCACCAATGAACTTATTATCACCAATGAACATAAAAAAATTCTTTTATAGACAGATTTTTCAAAAATTTCAATTACTCACAAATTTATTAATGAATTTTCAAAAATTTTAATTATCGAAGGATTTTAAAAATAACCAATTACTCAATTATTGATGGATTTTCAAATAAAAAAATTGATTACAGAAGGATTTAAAAAAATCAATTTTCGATGTACTTTACCAATAGATTTCCAAAACATTCAATTATCGACAAAATTTAAGAAAAAATCAATCACCGATAGATTTTCAAAAACTTCAAATACGGATAGATTTATTGAATAATTTCAAAAAAACAGTTATCGACAAATTTTACTATAGAATTATCAAAGTCTAAAACAAAAACTTTGATGTCCATTTTAACATAATGAAAACGTTGATGTCCATTTTAACATAGAAAATATATGTTGACACTAAAAATTCTAAATTATTAATAGATTTTATTGATAGAATAATGGACAAAAATATTCATCAATAATAAAAAAGTTAATTTAGTGATGATTTTTATCAATGAATTTATTGTTGATAAAAATATTCATTTGTGATAAAAGTTTTAAAATTCGTCGTAGATCCATAAGTTAATAGTGTTTTTGGGTTTTGAAATTGATTTTATTAAAAAACATTCATAAGGTTTATTTGTGTATTGTAGTGCCCAAATTAGCTACTATCCCAAAAGGTCATAAATCCTAAAGCCCCTAACCAATAAGTGCTAGGTCAGAAGGAATGCTACCAAGATGACAACCGGGTACATAGCGGCATAGTGGATAACAAAGCGTCACACCACACACCTTATACGAAATAACTTGCTTACATAGTGAAAAATCGATCAACTATTTGGTTCCCTTAATTATAGAGACGATGTATACACTAATCGACCACAACCGTGAAGAACAAAGATATGAAAGTGGTAATGACCAAAATGTCGCTTACTTTGACTTAGGAAAAAATCAGTTGAAGCAGCATAAAAGAATAATATGCATGTAGTCTAGGCCCAATTAAGTCTAGATAGGCCCAATAATGTTGGACAAGAATACACATAGCTAAGCCCAGTTCATTGTTTGACTTAAAGTAAAACGAGATTAATCTCCTGTAAATAAGGGTGGACTCCAACAATTAAAAGTACACATTTTCATTGGTGATTAAACTAATATTTGACTTTGAAAACTTTGACTGACTTGATCGTCAAAGTTTTTTTTGCAGGAAAGCCCCCATGTTCGACCAAGTATTCGGTAACGAAGACATAGCCAACAAGACCATAGAGTACCCATCCGAGAAGTTTCAAGATTGTAGTAAGATAATGTTTGAGTTTCATAATAACTTAATATTGTCTATCCGAGAAAAAAAATTGTGCATGAGGGTAGAACCTGATGTTCTGATTGCATATGCAACTGATTTTGAAAACTTGTATGTGTTGTGTTTAATTGATTAATTTCGACCATATTTATTATTAAATTGTGTTTTTTAAGAGTACGACACTGGTGATTTTTTACTTATCATGATGGATTGCCTTTACAAACCATTAAGAACCTTTATGAAAAGAGTTTTGCAATATTCTTGATGCCAATAATAAAAGGCTAAAATATACTTTCAGTTCTTACTGTTTTAGTAATTCTCGTTTTGATCATTTAAGTTTACAATGTTACCTAAAATGGCTATTCTGCTAGACACATTATTAATGCTTACAATTTTGAAATATTTAACATAGTCGCAGTTTTTAATTGCCATATGGCTAGAATAACTTTTAATGTAAGAAAAAGTTAATGAATTTTGTATTTAGTATTTAATAATTATTTTTCTCTTTTACTTCTTAAAATATTTAAAAATTTTGTACTTAATCTCAAAAAAAGTATTTATGTATAATTTACTTTTACAATTATATTTTACTCTTTTAGGATGTGTTTGGATTAGAAGATGAATTTGGAGAAATAGATTTAAGTGAATTTGAAAAGAAAAGAAGATGAAGTTGTGATTGTTTTGATTATGGAAAAGATGATGTGATTTGAATAAATTTAATATGAAAGTTTGTGTATGATGTGATGAGTATGATATATTAAAAAAATGTTATAGTGAATAATGTTAGATGTTTACCAAATTATCCTTAATAGAAATTGTGTTATAATTTTTAAAACAAATTAGTGAAAATTGTGTGAAAATAAATTTTAAATTTTTATTTAAAATTGGAAAATGTTATGCATAAAGGCACTGTATGAAGTCAGAAACTCTCGTGCAAAAAAAGTTGAAAAAAACCAAAATGAGGGGTTTCTTAAATATTTAGGGACATATGCGTAAAAGCACCCGTATGAGGTGATTTTCCCTTCTACTCTTCATAGTTTTGCAGGTGATAGAAGAGCAAACAAATTTGCATTTCTTCGCTTGCAATTCATCTCATTTCTCTACTCTTCACACTTCATTTTAGTCACGTTCAACAACTGCATATCAGTTTTCGTGAACAGTACTTCTTCAGAAGCAAACAGAGCGTTAAGGGATTCTAAATAATTTCATTTTTTTTTACTTTAGAGTTTGTTTATTATAATAACTTATATGATAATGAAGAATCACGTCAACAACACAGAGAAGATGGTAGAAGGATTTGGGAGGTTTAAAACAAATTTAAGAATGAAGTGTTTTTATTTATTAATAAAATAACTTATGTTAAAATATATTATAATTTTATTTAAAATTTATTTTTTAAATTTTTTGCGATGTAAAGTTATTTATTAATTTCTTCTAATTAAGCTTATTTAATATTTCTTTTTCAATAGATAAAGATCTGTCTAATTTTTGTTGAGATATTGTTGATTTCTTTTCTCTTTTCTATTGTTGCTTTCACTTATATTTATATTATTTTTATCTTTGTTGCTTTCACTTATATTTATATTATTTTTATCTTGTTCATTCAAAGAGCACTCCACATATACTAACTAATGTATCAGATTGAATTACTCATGTAATATTCAAAAAAAAAAAAAACAAGGAGTCAAGTACTAAAATAAGTTTATAATTAATTGAAAAAAAAAAGTGTTAGCTCATTAAATAGCATTTTTATTACCAATAAAAGTTAGGTTAAATTATTCTTTTGGTCCCTCTATTTGTCATGAAATTTCATTTTAGTTCTCAGGTTTTTCATTGTCTCAATTTGGTCCTCATTTTTTTAAAATTTTTTTTAAAATTTTTTAATTTTTATAGAAATATTTAATAAAAACATTAATTTTTATAGAAATATTTAGTAAAAAAATTAATTTAATAAAAACATTAATTTTAGTAAAAAATTAAAAAAAAATGAGGACCAAATTGAGACAACGAAAAACTTGAGGACCATAATGAAATTTCATGACAAATAGAAGGACCAAAAGAACAATTTAACATAAAAGTTAACAGTCACTCATAATATTTTAATTAAATTTTAATTCTCAAACATAATTATAAAATTAATTTAATAGAGGTACTAGGGATGACAATATGAACGGGTTATGCAAGGCAGCTTGCAAGAAAAAGACTGTGACGAACTGAGTATTTTAGCTCGTCTTTCATAACTCGAAATTCGTTTGGGCCAACGACAGGTTGGTCCACATTTAACCCACATAACTCGCTTTACTTAAATTCCTAAAATCTAACAGCATGTCGTGTGTATTTCTTTTAAGTAATTTGCTCATTCGCTTTCTTCTCTGGTCCATCTAAAAATAACTCGCTCATTCGAGTCCAGTCCATCCAAAACTAGCCTCCTCACTTACATTTATTCCCTTGTGTCAATTCACTTCAAAGTCAATTCTATTTTTAATAAGCTTGTACTTTAGAGTTATAAATTATAAAATTATGAATATTACTTATTTTAATAAATAGGCCTATAAAAATTATTATTTCTACTAATTTAATTAAATTAAAAAAAATTATTAAATTCTTAGGCACTATGCGGGCCAAACGTTATACAGGACGAACCAAAGAAATTAGTTTGCAATTTTTATGCGGACAGGCCAACCCAATCCGCTTCTTGCGGACCAATTACGGGACAGGCAATAACAGGACGAGTCCATCTGCATTGCAACCTTTAATTAGTACTAAACAAAAAATTTTGGAAACAATTTTTTAGAAGACCTAAAACAAGGATTTGACTTGCTTGAGCCTTAAGCTGACTTGACGTATAGATAATATAATTACAATGAACAAATAGATAAAAAAAAATTAGGAAACAAAAATTAATAAAATTGGGAAGCAAAATTAAAAAATAATTACAAAAGATTGTAAGTCATTTTTGGCAACCAAAACTTGTTAAAGTTTTTTTTTTTCACAATTATAAAAGACCTCCAAAACCAAAATCTAACTCATTTGGATACTGACTTTATAAATCCACAAAGGTTAGCCTAAATATTGGATATATGAAACACATACAGGAAAGAACAAGTGTAAATAACTCAATTCCTTATCACTTTCTACTTAATATAATACAAGTTCACGTCTTCATCCCATATTACCGTACTCAACGCTAATGAAAGAGAATTAAAATGCCTCGTCAAAATTTCTGAAAGTGGCCTTAATGTGAAAATATTTGAGTTGTGTATAATTGTGATTATTGTACTAGTAATAGATACCATGTTACAACTAAGGCATAATATTGAAATTTAGTATGACAATAATCATTGTGACTAGGTTTATAGGACGAGAGAGTTGAGACATAATAGTTTTAATTGATTGGTAAGGTAAGGTTATATATATTATAACAATTTCTCTTCAAATTTGATTTTGCATTTATTGGATGAATTTTTAATTAGATACTTTTATGTTGGAATCATGTGTTTTGTAACCATGTGATGTGAGTGAAAGAATGCTAGAATATTTTTTAATAATTATTGTAGTTTTCAAATAAATTGTGACTTCTAGGTTTTCGAAAAATGACCTAATGTCACAATATTTGTAGATGATAATTTTCTAATGGGATGTACACCTATTTTTAATCCATGTGGACTATAATGTTTGCTTTAACCTTTAGACCATGATTGGTAGTGCTTTTATACATGGGACTTGGTGCCTTGCACCATCACAATAACTTGATCACATGCCCTACCCCTCTATCCATCAATAAGGTTTAGAGACTAACCACGCATGTAAAAAAACTTCACGAATTTGAATTTTTTATTGAGTTTTTAGTGTTTTTTTTAATTGATATATTAAAAAACGGCTTAAATACCTTCTTGTCCTCATTTTCGTAGTGTTTGTTGCGGATGGTCCTCATTTTGACAGAATGTTTAAAATGGTCCTCATTTTTACCGAATGTTTAAAATGGTTCTCATTTTCGCAATTCGTGTTTTATTTGGTCCTTTTCTGTAATGTCGTTTAAATCATTAACGGAACATTGTACAGGTGGCACAGTTTGTATTAGGGTGTGTTACGTGTACTGTACAAGTGGCTAATTAACATTAATTTTTCAATTTAGGGGAAATTTTGCAATTAGGAAATTTCTTCATCTTCGTCTTTCTTGAGCTCGGAATGAAGTGGAGAGTCAAGCATTGTACTGCATTTTGACTTTCCTTAAACTTCGTTCAATTTCACTTTTGTCAAACATTGATGTAGTGCATTTTGATGAGGATGAATTAATGTTATGAATTTAACTTCTTTCAGACTTAGATTAGTTTAATTTTTTCCAAGCTTACATCAATATCACTTACTATGCTCAGATTAAGATGTCATTTTAAACATGTTGGGACTAATATCAACATAATCAAACTAATTCATTTCTTCATTTAACAATAGTACAAAACAGATTGGACTTTAAACAGATTGGAACCACCACTCTGTAAATCAATAAACCAAAAATTAAAACCAATTTATTATTAACACAGAAATAAAAACAGATTGTACCCAAAATTTTCTACCAATATTCTTTGGAGTTTTTGCCATCCTCAAAGTTGCCATCTCTCCGCAGCTACAAATTGGGGTTAATCCATTTCTCGTTGAACCACCAACAGTGCACGAAGTGATACAACACGGTTGCCTCCAACGATTACAACCAGAGGTAAAGGAAGAAGATTGGGACTGTAACATACCTATATAATGGGATTGCAGGAAGAAGATTACAGCAACACCAATTGAGAATGGAGGAACAAGATTGCCAAAACTCACCAACTGCCCAAACATTCCTTACCAAAACCCTAGCTCACTTATTTAACCCCAAATATCTAATTACCACACCTGTATAGTACACGTAACACACCTTAATACAACCTGTGTCACCTGTACAATGCTCCGTTAATGATTTAAACTGCGTTACAGAAAAGGACCAAATAAAACATGAATTGTGAGAATGAGGACCATTTTAAACATTCGGTAAAAAGGAGGACTATTTTAAACATTCTGTCAAAATGAGAACCATTCGCAACAAACACTACGAAAATGAGGATCAAAAAGGTATTTAAGCCTTAAAAAAATTAATATATTTTAAAATATTAAAATTATTTTACATAAATGTATTTTTAAAAGTCCAACAGAATAATAATACTAAAAAAATCAACAGAATCTAGGCTCAAAATTGGATGTATCATCTATATCTTTAGGTGATTTGTAACCATGACTTCAACAAGTAAAAAAATAATATAACGTACTAATCTTGCATAATTTTAAAGTTATTTTGTGACTATTTTTCTTCAGTTCATTTGTTCGAAATAATTGAAACTAAAGAACAAAAATTTTTGATTGACATAGAGCAATAAATAGAAATGTAATTAATGGTAATAAGGTAACTACAAATAAATGTAACTTGTGTGACATAACAATAGTAGTTATTACAGATCTGTTGAAATAACAGCATACAAAATGAAAACGTACTATTGTCTAGCACATAAAATTGAAGAAATAAACAAATAATCTTCTTTTAGGTATATTTTAGGTATAGTTAATGCAATTTTATGGAGACAAACCATTAAAAGGAAAATACTTCAATACTTTTTCATAGGATAATTTGGAATCTCTTTGATACTTTCTCTCATGTTACTACTATTCCATGTTGTAATTATCAAATAATATTGTGTTAGATAGTGGCAGAATTGAACAAAAATTTTAAAGAGTCAAATTATATTTGTTATATATAAATTATTATTTTTAATTAAAAAAATTCATTTTCTCACATCATTTTCTATATTCAAAACAAGCACTCATGACAATATAATCTAAAAATAATATGACAATAATATATATATATATATATATATATATATATATATATATATATATATATATATATATATATATATATAAGAGTAACATAAAATTTATCATCAACAATAATATATTAAAAAAAATAAAAGTAATCTTTAGTGAGAGTGCTCATCTACCAGGGGCAAACCATAACTTTGTTAGGGGAAGCCATGATTCTCTCAACCATTTTTTTACTTTATTTTATTTTCTATATATTTAAAAAATATATATATATATATATATTATTACTTTATTTATATTAATTTCAAAGATTTTTTTAATTTTATTTTCTATATATTTTTTAAAAATATATATTTATATATTATTACTTTCTTTATATTAATTTAGTTTGAAAAAGCTTTTTGGAAATTTAAAAATCACATTTTTCCTCTCTATTATAATTTCTTATACTTCTTTATTTGGTTTTTATGTATTTCGTGTCTCCATCTCTTTCTCTCCTCTTATTTTCATCTCAATTTTCACCATCAATTCCTTATTATTTTCAAAATCAAATTGCACCAAGGCAAAATTGATGAGTATAACAATTTCTTCTTTTGAATAATTTCATTTTTTATCTATTTTTTTCGAAATAATATGTTTTTCTCTTGTATGTGACTTTTCTACGCTTTAGGCATATCTCTATCTGTTAGAGATCATAAAAGCATGCTCTAATTGTTGATCAAACTCTTCTTTGTGTAAATAGAGTTTTTTAGGCTTTGAAGTTGTGTAAGGGAAGAACAGGATTAAGAATCCACTCTAAGGTAAAGGAAGCTAATCAATTAGAAGTTATTAGTTTTCTTAAAATATTGAGTCTTGCTTTTAAGATTTAATTTGGGGATATTCATAATTTTATCTTGTTGTAAATAGGTGAGAGGTGATAAATTTATATTAGAAAAATTTTGGTAAAGAGTAAAAGAATTTATTCTTTTTTTAAGAGGAAGTCTTGTGATGAAGATGAAAAAAATGCATCTGCGTGATCTAAAATTGAGAAACTTCATGAGAATCCAAAAATTGAAGAAAATGAAAAATAACTCTTTAAGGTTCCTAAAGTTACATATAATGAATTTGAAAATGCTTTAGAACATGATCCAGGGAAGCGTATTCAAATTTGGCAATACCATCCAAATCAAATTGATGAGGTACGAATGACTTATCTAAAAGGGGGTTCAAATGCATTTAGAAAATTATTTGTTGTTTGGTAAAGATGATCATCCAAGAAGATTTCAGAACACATGGTTTAGCTTATTTCCTTCATGGTTAGAGTATTCGCTATTAAAAGATGCTGCATATAGATTACCGTGCTATCTTTTTAGTAAAAAACCAAGTGGACGACCTGACTCAGATGCTTTTATTGTTATAGGTAATTAAGTTGATTTTCATTGAATTCTAATTGGCAATGAGTTGATTGTCATCAACATGATTTAACTTTTTAAGTGTTTTTTTTAGGTTTAAAAGTTGGAGGAAAGTTAACAATGGAAAAAATTGTGCTTTCCTTAAACACATAGGAAAGGATCTTTGTTCACCACACAATATTGCAATGTCTGCTTGTTAAGACTTGTTAAATCAAAATTGCCAAATTAGGAATGTTATGGAAGTGCAAAGCTCAGATCAAATTATGAAGAATCGGTTACGTCTCAAGACTTCAATTGACACGATTCGTTTTTTATCACTTCAAGCTTGTGCTTTTAGAGGTCATGATGAAACTACTGAATCGAGGAACCAAGGTAATTTTCTTGAGATGATAAAACTCACAGCATCATACAATGATGAAGTTGCAAAAGTTGTATTGGAAAATGCTCTATACAATTCCTAATATACTTCACATAAAATTCGAAAGGAGTTATTGAATATTCTTTCTAATAAAGTTAAAAATTCAAATTAATCTTCTCTTGGAATACCCAATTTCCTCACGAATATGATTTTTCATTTTACTAGAAAAAATATTCACTATAAGCTATATGCAACATCTTTTAATGGTGAATACTCTAACCATGAAGGAAATAAGCTAAACCATGTGTACTAAAATCTTCTTGGATGATCATCTTTACTAGACAACGGATAACTTTCTAGATGCATTTGATATGGACCTCATTTTAGATAAGCCCTTCGTACCTCATCAATTTGATTTGGTGGGTATTGCCAAATTTGAAAACGCTTCTCTGAATCACATTCTAAAGCATTTTCAAATTCATTATATGTAATTTTAAGAACCTTGGAGAGTTGTTTTTCATTTTCTTTAATTTTTGGATTCTCATGAAGTTTGTCAATTTTAGATGACATAGATACATTTTTTTCACCTTCATCACAAGCCTTCCTCTTGAAAAAAGAATCAATTATTTCACTCTTTACCATAATTTTTCTAATATAAATTTGTCATCTCTCACCTATCTACAAAAAATAAAATTATGAATACCCCAAATTAAATCTTAAAAGCAAGACTCAATATTTTAAGAAAACTAATAACTTCTAAATGATTAGTTTCCTTTACGTTAGAGTGGATTCTTAATCTTGCTCTTCCTAAAATAACTCTATCTACACAAAGAAGAGTTTGATCAACAATTAAAACATGATTTTATGATCTCTAACAGATAGAGATATGCCTAGAGCATAAAAAAACCACATACAAAAGAAAAACATATTATTTCGAAAAAAAAAAGATAAAAAATGAACTTTCTCAAAAAAAGAAATTGTTCGATCCAAAATATTTCTTAACTCATCAATTTTGTCTTGGTGCAATTTGATTTTGAAAATAATAAGGAATTGATGGTGAAAATTGAGATGGAAATATGAGGAGAGAAAAAACTGGAAGCACGGAAGAGAGAAAAACCAGATAAAGAAGTATAAAAAATTATAATTAAGAGGAAAAACGTGATTTTTAAATTTAAAAAAAAAATTCAAACTAAATTAATATAAATAAAATAATAATATATAAATATTTTTTTAAATATATATAAAAAATATAAAAAAAAAATCGTTGGGGGAATTATGGCTTCCCTCTCAAAGCTAGTGTCAAAGCTATGGTCTGCCCTTGGTCCTAGATGTAGAAACACAAACATGGTGATTTTGTAGGCTGAATTTCCGGTTAGTATTCATGGTTATGATCTCCTTCAAAAATTCGTTAAGATATCTTTTAACAATCCATTAATCTGGGCATTAGTTACACATGTTGCTAATTAATATGATATTGAAATTTTCAATCAGTGTTGCTGAAACACCACACGGTACAATAGTAGGATGGAAATACTTTAAAATTTTGTATTAAAATATAGAGCTTATGTAAGCACATATATATATATATATATATATATATATATATATATATATATATATATATATATATATATATATCACTTAAATATAATATTATTACGAGAAAATGGCATTCCATATTTTGGTTGACACCTCATCCTTCAAAAATCATGTTTCATAAGGATATGTATATAGAAGAAAAGAAAAACACAATACAAACAAATATGGAACCGAACCTAAATCCAAATCCATGTAATCAAGAAAACATATATATTCACGTAATTCTAAGAAAATCTTGAGTGATACATGTAGAAAAAGTTCCAAACCAGACTTCACATCCAAAGTAGCTAATTTATCAACATACTTATTGCTTTAGAATATAAGCAATGAATCATAGTCATATAATATTTCCATATGCTTCCAAAACACCAATGTATAATACTAGGATTACTATTAAAAGAACTAACAACAACATAAATCATTTTCCAACTTTTCAGCCATAAGAAAGTTCAAGCAAATATAGCACCCATAACAACTCAGGCAATATCAATCTCAAGATAAGAAAAAAAAATTACATATATTTACTTCTACTTTCTCCACATTTAAAGTGGAAAACTAAATAAGGAATAACTTTCAATTATTGACACTCCCACGAGAATTCTTTAATATTTTTTTCAGTGAGAGTTTTTAAAACAAAGTCTTCTAAAACTATTTTAAAACAAATCCATATTTTAATGTTTTTAAAACAAATAGTCTAAAACTATATTATCAAACTATTGATAAGGCCTAGAAAATCACTCAAATATGGATTTTGTTCTAGATCTTTTATAGGAGCTTTCGTAGTCAAAAGTTTCTTCTAAATTGGACAATAAAAAGTTGTAGACTATTTGTTGTTCTTTATTTCTTTTTTGACAGTGTGGATTTTCGCCTGGAGATCGTGGATGATAACAGGTTTGGTAGTAGATTTTTCTAGCCTTTTGAGAATTGGCTTAAGATTGTACCTTTTGGTGATTATTGTTCGTAGTTTGTTCTAAGGTTTTGTTTGAGCTTATTCAAATAAATAATTTTTTTTGTGGAATTTAAAATGAAATTGATTGTTTTAAATAAGAGATCTTGCTCTTTTATTAAAATATTTACTATTGAAGTGTTGTCACATGATAAATCTTGTTCATCATTTTGTATTTCATTAAAAATTTCTTTAGAAGATTCTGGATTAGATTCCTCTTCCGAAGTTTCCACTAGATCTTCTTTTAACTTTGGTTTTAGATTGAAAGTATTGATTTTCTTTTTGAGTTTAAAGTATTTACTTGTGTGACGTGGTTTTCTTCTACTGTAACTAACAATGTTTTTAGACATTTGAGTCGTTGGTTTGTCTTCTAGATTTTCGAAACCATGTTTTATTACATATTGGTTCATGTTTTGCTATCTTTTTGGTTTTCTTTGTACAAAAACTTTCCAAGTCTTTTCTATTTTGAGTTTTTTCCTTCGCAAATTATATTTGGAGCTTATCGTTTTCACACAAAAATTTGAAACTCCTTTTTGTACATAGGATATTAGTTAACCGAAAGTCACAGATGACAACGAATAACATTATCATGGATTAGCTTTTAATTTTAGTCCTAACCTTATCTCCTACTATATATATATATATATATATAATAATAATAATAATAATAATAATAATATTTTATATAATATCATAGATTCTTAGAAAACCAGAGTGCGATTCTCGCCACATGGATGATAAATAATTGCGAGAATTTGCTTCATCACCAAAATCCCCTAAACGTGATCTATTTTTAGAAGTGTGTTTAGATGGGTAATCTTTTCTTACAGTACGCTAAATGCAATTTTTATGGCAACGTGTGCCAGGAACAAAATTTACACATGGAGACTTGTTTGTGTTCGACACAGAATCACGCTAATAGTTTTACCGTAACAGATAAAGGCGCTACAAAAGATTAATTGCGGCGGCGATGGCAAGTAATGCATTTAACTACAATCTGACAGAATGAGTTTTCTTTGAATGTGTTCCTCACAGTTCGCGTCCCGAATAAGCTTTTTTCCTTTACTGTCTCTGCAAATTTAAGAAAAATCAACGAAACTGGTTTCTTTCTTCAAGACCCATCAATTGCAGCCACTAAAACCAAGAGCCAAGAAGAATCAAGATCCTTTTTTTTCTCTCACCAAGAAGATTAGAAGATCTCGTCCTTCGTGGGTTCTCCACCGTTTCTCTTTTTGCTGAGCCTTTGAACCCTGCTTCAAGATTTTTGAACATAAAGTGAATTAATTGAGAAATTGAAGAGAACTTGAAACGCCCCAAAGACTCAGAGAGAAGAAACGATTCAACGACAGAGAAAAAGAGTGGAAATAACCAAACAAATTCTCATTCTCTTTCAACTTTCAACTCTTGAGACCGTTGATTTTGCTTGGAAGATTTTCATTCCCGAAGAACACGTTGCAGCCCCTTCGTTAGACCCATTCGCCGCGTAAACATAACCCTTCTCTGAAGTTAACCCCAAATCGCACCTTTATTTATTTTTTTCTCCTCTCGACACTTGAAACTTGGGAGATTGTATATAAAGAAACAAGATTTTAAGATTTGCAATGAAAATAATTCCCTTCCCTCTTTCTGCAAACTAAGAAATTACTTGCCTTCGACTTTGATAAATTGCCTTTTGGGATTCTAATATGAGTAGCAATGGCGAAACTCGTAATGGTAGTCTCGACATTAGGGCTTTAATTTGCCACGCTGCTGCTGGTGCCTCTGCAGGTAATTAACTTTGCCTTCGACCCTTTTCCTATTTTGGGTTCTTTATTATTGGGTCTGTGTCAATTTTGTGAATTTTGATTCTCAGTTGCTGTTTTGGTCACTTCTATGCCAATCTTTTCCAGAATGGCTTGTTTGAAAGCGTGACATTCAGTATTGATGGATTAACTATACAATTGCATTGTGCAGGAACAATAGCGGCTACATTTGTGTGCCCGTTGGATGTGATCAAGACTAGGCTACAAGTCCATGGCCTTCCTCAAGGGCAGAAAGGTATTTGTCTTTTGGTTGATTGTTTAGGCAGGGCTTTAAATTGTGTCCGGTGTTTTGTGTTGCAGTGGTGCAATTCAGATGTTGCAACTGCAACTCTTGGTGTGGTCTGAAATTGGAAACATTGACTTATTGCATGTCTGGTTCCACATTTTATGCTATCAGAGTGCTCCAATTTATAGTTTTTCCATCATATCTCATGATTTGTTGCAATTTCATTGGTGTATGAGGCAAAACCAAACTCGCAGTAAATAGGTCTCTGACAATGCTGTGGTTGAGGTTGAATTTTTGTTGAGATTAAGAAGTGTCAGATCATTGATAATTGACATAAGTTTATTGGTTCAATGTGTCCTTGAGAAGATTTTGCGAAGGTTTTATCGAAGTGCTTCTCCTTCTGAGTGTTTAGTGTTTGTGATTCTGTCATCAACATGTAGTCTAAATTTGGTTGGTGATCTTGGTTCAATTCAAAGTGTCAAAGATTTACAGCTCTATGTATGAATTATGTCTAGCATTTGTTAAGTGATTAATTTTTTAGCCTAACTTTTGCCGTTCTCCTAGGTAATGTCATTGTCACAAGCTTGCAAAATATAGTAAGAAATGAAGGCTTCAGGGGAATGTACCGTGGCCTTTCACCGACGATACTGGCGTTACTTCCAAACTGGGCAGTGAGTTTGTTTTCCTGTTGCCTCTAACTGATGGCTGTTGTAGTTAAAGATGGTTGTTTAAGCATTATTACCTCCCATCTTTTCATGTCTTACACACAAACTCTTAAAACATTAGCCCAAAATTTGGCGTAGCATGGATCATGTTTATAAAAAAACTAACGTGGTCAATTGTAAAAAGGTTTCCCACAATGCAAAGGTACGAGAGAGGGTCATCTATGCAGCTTTATCATTGCATATGCAAATAGATTGCTTCCAGATTCAAACCTATGACCAACCCATCAGCAATGTGCAACTTTCCCATTGTGCAGGGCTTGGTCTTATGCATATCTGATGATAGTCTTCATAAAAAATGTATTTGTCTCATAATTCTTGTCTGTGATACAGTCTTCACCTAGTTACTTGCTAATATATTCTTCATTATCACTAGTTTGGAAAATTCTTTGTCTCCTTAAGAGATGTTTTTTGTACTTCATTTTTATCTTCATTTTTGTAATACAATCTACTTTTATGTTCAGTCTTCTTTTCTGTTTATTTTTAGGCATAGCGATAAACAAGCTTTTCCATTTGTTCTTAAATATTAACTGATGATCTTTATAATCAATTCTTTTTGACGCATAATCCTGTCTAGATTACAGTCTTCATTAAGGTTCTTCCTAATATTGTTCGTTAATCATTACCACTGGTTTACAAAAGTATTGGTAAAAGAATGTGTTAACTTTCTTTATTTGCTTCATTTTATTATAGAATCTAGTGTTTATGTTAAGTCTCCAATTCTATTTGGGTCAAGAGATAAAACAAAAATTTGTGTCTGTTTTAGAAAAAATTATTTATTGCTCTCTTGTATGGTCATATTTTATTTGAAATAAATCTCGATGTGTTTAATCATTCACCAGTTGCATCTACTTTGTCCATGAGGATCCTTTTTCAAAGCATTGATTAATCGTTTCTTTTTATATTAGATTATGGATTATCTTTATTTTACTGTTGAATTCTATGATGTTGTCTTTTCAAATAATATAAAGTCTATTGCAGGTTTACTTCACAAGTTATGAGCTATTAAAAGGCCTGCTTCGTTCACGCGGTATATATTATCCCAATCCTCAGTACTTTTTACACATTTATGTTTTTCTCTTTAAGTATGAGTTCTTCAGATCTAATATTTAAATACTAAATTTGTCAAAAAAGTGATTTTTGGAAGTATTAGTTGTTCAGATCTAATATTTAAATTTGATAGATCAACTATATTTTTATTGATGTTCTTTATTTGAAATACTCCACCAGATGGTTGCAAGGAACTCACAACTTTTGGACATATGACAGCTGCTGCTGGTGCTGGTGCAGCAACGGCAATTTCTGTAAATCCATTATGGGTTGTTAAGACAAGACTTCAAGTAAGTTTCGATAAAGTTTACTCTTAAAACATTAGTTGTTTGTTTCATCTATTCATAGATAAAAGATACATTGTTTATTCTTTTTTTTTTTTCTTGATACCCATTAGACACAAGGAATGAGGCCCGATGTTGTTCCTTACAAGAGTGTTCTTTCTGCTCTGACAAGGATTACACACGAGGAAGGATTAAGAGGCTTATATAGGTCAGTTTCTTTGTCCTGGTTTCAAGTTTGATGATATGGGCTTATTAAATTGTGACAATAATCTTGAGACAAAACTTTTTGTGTCTAACTTTTTTGCTTTTTGCTTTTGGCACTATTATTTCTCAATGATCAGTGATCAACAGATTACACGTTAATTTCTTTTAACGCTTTTATTTTTGCTGGCACTCTGAGATGAAAATTTGCTTTCTCTTTTTATATATATTGTTAAAGGTTGGATCATTGAGAAAATTTTCTGTTTGAAATTGTTAAGTGGAGTCTGTTTTTGTGTATTTAGTTGACGTAGAGTATTTTGTTAATGTGAAACAGTGGCATTATTCCTTCATTGGCTGGCATAAGTCATGTTGCAATTCAATTTCCAGCATTTGAAAGGATGAAGTCGTACATGGCAGAAAAAGGTATGGATGGATGCCTACTGAATTAAGTGTTCATTCATTCAGCACTTCTTGAAATAACTGACTTTCTGTTTACTTTTGTACGTGTTGCTCATCAAATGAAACTTTCCAATATTTTAGATAACACAACTGTTGATAAGCTAAGTCCTGGAAGTGTTGCCATTGCATCATCAATTTCAAAAGTGTTTGCCTCTGTAATGACTTATCCACATGAGGTATGTATGACCTCTCTCTCACTAAATTTATATGGATGGATCATAACCTGAGTTCGGGAAAATAAAAACACTCTTTGCAATTTTAGAATTTATATATTAAGAAGTAGACTTTAAGCCTAACTTAACCTTACAAAATCGGCTTGTAAGGTGAGGGTTGTACCCACTTATATACTATGAAATTGTCTTATCTCTAGTAAATGTGAGACTTTCAACATTATCTTAAATATTCGAGATGTACATATTTTTCTATCAGGGAGAAGGTATTAGAGATCCTACATCGACTAGATATAAGATCTATTTACATTATATAAGTGAATGCAAACCTCATCTTTAGTTTTATACGAATATAAGTAAGTTTTCTAAGATTAATTTAATTTAAACTTAAAGTGTTGTAAAAATCAATTTTCTGAAAAAATAAACTTCTCTATGAGTGAAAAGTTGTATTTTATGATTAAAAATCGTATTTAAAATTTCAAAATATCAGGTAATACGATCCCGGCTGCAAGAGCAAGGGCAGGCAAAAAGTAATGGGATCCAATATACAGGGGTTATTGACTGTACGAAGAAGTTGTTTCAAAAGGAAGGCATTGCTGGGTTTTATCGTGGTTGTGCAACAAATCTCTTAAGAACAACCCCATCTGCTGTAATTACATTCACTAGTTATGAGATGATACACAGATTTTTGCAGGGAGTTGTACCCCAGGATAAGGGGTATCCACAACATGGCTCTTCTAAATCCAATGAACTGAACAAACCTCAGTCAAAAGCCGAAGCCAGTGGCACTGATATGGGGCATCCACCGTCTCAGTCTAACATGAAAGCTTCGTCAATTCCTCTCGGAAACAAAGAGCACCTAACAAGACATTGATTCAGTTATGTTTACATTTAGTTTCTAACTTAGAGGATCTCATATCTTTTTTGTCCAAAGAAATAAACAAGTGTGAATAAGGTCATGTTCTCAATCATAATAGAATGGAGGAATATACGTGCCATTTACATTTAAGCTTTTTGTGTTATTCAATCTCTTTTGCTAGTAAATAATAACTTTTTGGTTTGAAGTTGGTGCTTTAAGTTTTTGTATTTTTTATATTTTGATATTCAATAAATATGTTAATTTGTTGTTGAGATTACTTCCATGTTAACCCTGTCATTATGTAATTATCTTAAGGTAATTGAAAATGATATGTATTGTTTTAATTCCAACCTAAACTTAAGTTTGGAGAGATTAGAACGTCTTTTTCTTTAATTTTGGAGAACCAAAATTAAAATTACTCCAAATTTCACGTGAACATTCCTATTTATAGACCATAAATGAGAACACCACATTATTCTTCATAAGTCTTCTAATGCAGGGCCACACCAAGACACCAACACATATCGGGAATTAACTACGAGAGATTAGGAAAGGGACATCTCTCTGTATAAACATATCTCCCTTGTTCAAGTTATTTCTTTTCTATTTATTATTTAAAAGAAAACATTTGTAAAAAAATATTTTATTTTAATTAAGTTAAAAACCTATTAAATATTATATTGTCTTTTCAAATTAATACAAATTGTACCCCAATATCTATATACACTATATATATTTTTTTATATATTTACCTTCAAATTTAATAAATAAATTATTTAATCTAACTTGTAATAAAAAAAATAACTGATAATTTACAACAATTGCTAATATATTTTACAAATATTACCGATAAATAAAATACAAAAAATTTAATTCTTATTAAAATAATATAATATTCAAGTTTTTATCGTTAACTCAATAAATTTAAAAGACAAGATTAAACTAAAAATTAAAAAAAAACACTATGATTTTTTACTCTTTGGATTTGTCTCTGTTCTGTTATTTCTGGTGCCAACATATACTTATGTACCTTATACGGGTGTCACCTTTTTTTCTAAAAACAAATTAAATATTATATTATTCTTTAAAATAAACACAAACTGTACCTCAATATCTATATACTATATATATATATATATATATATATATATATAATATACTTTTCTATATATTTTCATTCAAATTTAATAAATTAATTATTTAATCTAAACTTATCATTCACAACAATTGCTAATGTTTTTTACAAACATTATCAATAAATATAATACAAAATATTTTACTTTTTATTAAAAAAAAATATGATATCACACTCTTTATGTATGTGAAAGATTGAAAGAGTGAAAGAGTAATCAGTAATCATATCATTCTGCACACAAATATAGATATAATTAAAAATTGAAAATCAATTATATTTAAGTGATAAGACATAGATAGTAAATAAATACAACTTTGATTCTAAAAACTTTATAGTAACGTTCAAAGATGTAAAACCCCCTTAATTAAACCATCTCTTTTTCTCTCTTTGTTAGAATCCAAAAACACATCTACTTCCACCCTCCCCCTCTGCTATCAAATTCTCCTCTAAACTTCTCCTATTTGATCAGTTCCCTCACCAAATTCCTTGCATTATGTGACCAGATTCTGGAAGAATAGACTCAACTGAACCCTCTGGTGCTTCAACCCTCAACTCCCTTCCTCCTCGGTAGGTTCCATTTTCGTTTTAGTTCAATTCCAGCTAGAATCCATCGTTTTGTCTCTGAATTCTGGGTTTAATTATGGGATTCTCTCTTCTCTATGTCTTGGTGATGAACTTCTAGGTTAATTTAAGATCTCTGCCTCCTTGATACCAATTTAAACCTCACCAAGATCAAATCTTAGCAAAAGAGGTAAGGGAAGCTAACCTCCACTTAATTTTCAAGTATTTAGAGCCTTTGTGTGCTTGAATGGTATGATTCTTTGCTTAATTGCCATTTGGAACTACTTGTGGTGTGAAATTGGAATGTGGCATGAATTTCGTAACTCTGCATGTGAAGAACAGTTTGGAAATCCTGATAATTTCGTCCAGGTGAGTAGCTCTCGCCTAAGCGAAAGTATCAGAGAGTTACCTCTGTTGCTGCGAGAAGTCTCGCCTAAGCGAGTTGGGGTCGCTTGAGTGAGAGATCCTCTCGTCTAAGTGAACCAGCCTGGCCTGAGCGAGAATTCGCTCAGGTTTTTGGGTTGCCCACTGTAAGGGGTCTCGCCCAGGCGAGAGTAATCCGCCTAAGCGAGATTATTCCCTATCCTAGGCGAGATTCTCTAGCTTAAGCGAATTTCACTGTAGAGTTATGTTTTCTTCTCTGTTTTAGATGCACAATAGCTTTATTTAGTGCGATAATGTGATGTTTGCTTATAGTATGCTGGATAATAATGATTTGTAGTATATGCACATAATTGTATGATGAAAGTTTAAGGAATGAGATTGTGAAGGGATGAGATGGAACTAGGATTTCATGGAAATCCTAGGAAAAGTACTTAATGTGTGTAAGCACTTAAGGACTCAGATTTGGTTGGCATCCTGACGCTCCAATAATCCATTAAGACTCATGTAGAGTGTGATGGGTTATGTCGTGAGGAGTAGCAAGAGGTCCAAGTCTATGGACCCGATCAGTCATAGACACGAAGGGGACTTACCTTGGGAGTGGTTGGGTGATAACCCCTTGAGCCTAAACTCTGTAGAGTTTGGGAACCTTCACAGGTGCAAGCTACCAAGAGATCCAATGTGCTTACATAATCCAGATATTAAGTTAGAGTCGTGTACTGGTGTGTCTTGTAGTGGTGACTTGATTAAATTCTGATAGGTGTGAAATTATTTATTTACTTATATTCATGACTTCACCTCTTAATGTATGTTTGGTTAGCTTACCCTTCTTGCCTGGCTTGTTTTTCTTATGAATGTCTTCTTTTGTGATGACCACCTACGACTTGGTGTGAGCAGAGAAGGATCCAAGTGATGGTACTCCTCCCTTGGACCAGATCTGACCCGCGACTTTTGGTGTTTATATTGTATTTTGGTTCGTGCTTTTAGAATAGAGCATTTTGGGATGTACATGTTATATCTTTCCTTAACATAGGTTCTGTGAGTAGTTGGAAGTTTAAAACAAGTTATTTGGGATGACTGTATGAAACTCATGTATGGCTTTTCTGACTATATGCTTTGCTATATCATAATATGATATTCTGTTTAGTAGCTTAAAAAAAACTATTAAATGGGATGTTACAAAAGATATACAATAAAGTCAACAAAATTGAATTAGTATTTATGAGAAAGATAGTGGACAAGTATAAAGAAAATATAAAGAAAAAATAATTAATCAATATTTAATAAATTATTTTATATAAACAAAATATATTATGTAATAAATTATTTTAACTAAAGTATTTCTTTCAAAATAATTAACACAATAATTATCATGTTCAACAAATCCATCAAGTATATATAATATCACAACATCATATTCAAGAATTTTATTACTTTTTTATTTATACAAAAACAAATAATACATTATTGTTATTATAGTTAAATATGATATTAAATAAATTTTTTTATAATATACTATATTTTCTTATACACCTTCAAGCGTTATTTCATCTGAATCCAATAATCAATGATTTTTAAATCCACACAAATTACATATATTACCTAGTGAACATAATCTAAGGTCATCATATACCATACGCGTACTCCGACAGCAAACATTTTTCCTACCGATCTCAATTTCATTTTTTTTTTGTGAATCTTCTAGTTTTTGAAGTATTTCCATCATTGATATTAAGTGGTATTTTTTTTAACTTCTCCCTTCAAGTTCTGACATGAATTTCTGTGCTCGGAGAGATTGGTCATGATGACGCTCTTGATATTTTTTAATGCCTATTCAACAAAAACAAGTAATGAAAGACTACAAGAAACAAAGTTAGTAAAGAAGGAAAATGTCACTCTCTAAGTGTATACCCTCTACTCTTTTAGAAAAGTGTACCCTCAATCACTCAATCTTTGAAATAAAGAGTTAACTTTTCTGTAATCTGGTTATTATATCTAAACATCAAATAAAAGATGAGAAACTCACTAAGCACTATACCAAACAAAGGGATACAAACTTACCAAGCACGAAACTCAAGAAATTTTAAAGACAATAAACTAAGCATAAAAGAAGTAGTTAAATCAAGAAAGTATATATGTGACAAAGCAAAGAATAGGAAAAATAGAAAAACACTTCAGAAGACAATAGTAAGAATATCAATATATTATACTTACAATTAGAAGCTATTCAACAAACTAACTAATTTCTAAATTTGATATTACTCAATCTCAGAATACAACAGAACCCGTGCAACAGCCTCAAATCCGCAACAGCCTCAAATCCTACTGCTCCGCAACTGAAAATTCATAATTAAATAATATTCTGTTTATAACAGAATCAATAGTTAGTTTCTTTTTTCTGCTATATAACTCCTTTCAGTGTTACTTTGTACATAAGCTTTCATAGTAATAAATTCAGTTCAGTTTTTTCTCTCTTCCATTTCCGTTGCATTCTGCAAACCTTCTCTTTCTCTGTCAACGTAAACCTGTTTTTGCATCTAAGTTTCTTTTGTCTTCATGAGGCTGCATGGGGTTTAAGATGGTATTAGAGCTCTTCAAATGAAGAGCTCTGCTGCGTTTTTCTTCACTCTGATTGTTATCACTTGTAACTATTTTTCTTTCACCGTTTCTTGTTTTTCATCTTTGTGTTTCTTTTCAACATGGCTAAAGAAGAAGCATCGACGACCTTAACCAGTGAAAGCTACCTCTACCTTCATCCTGTCGAAAGCCCAGCCGTGGCTTTTGTTTCTCCTGTTCTTGACTCTACAAATTACCACTCTTGGAGCAAATCAATGCTCACCGCCTTGAGTGCAAAGAACAAATCCCAGTTTGTCAATGGTTCGGCCAAGACACCAGAGAAGGAAAATTCTTTGTTCAACGCATGGCAACGATGCAATGATATGGTTGTGTCGTGGATCATTCATTCAGTGTCTTCTAACATTAGGCAAAACATCTTTTGGATGGAAAATGCAGAAGACATCTGGAATGATTTGAAGGCAAGATTCTTCCAGGGAGACATGTTGCGCATATAAGATCTTCAAACAGAGGCTGGCCAATTGAAGCAAAGCGACTTAAGCGTAAGTGAATATTTTACGAAACTCCGTGTAATCTGGGACGAGCTTGAGAACTTCAGACCAGATATGGGGTGCACATGCAAACCTAGGTGTTCATGCAAGGCTTCTGAAACCTATATGCAAAGAAGAGCATAAGATCATGCGATGCAATTTTTACGAGGATTGAATGATTCTTACAGTAATGTGAAATCGCATGTCTTGTTGTTAGATCCCTTACCTCCTATTTCAAAGATTTTTTCTTATGTAGTTCAGCAAGAAAGACAAATAATGGCTAACAATGCCTTTGTAAATTTGGAGACCAAGAATTTGGTTGCTGCTTCTAGCACCACTACTTGCACTTTCTGTGAAAAACCATGACACACTGAGGCAGTATGTTACCGAAAGAACGACTTCCCATCCAGCAAAACCAGCAAAAGTGTGTGCAATTATTGTGGAAAATCTAGTCATCTTGTTGATACTTGTTACAAGAAACATAGTTTCCCACCAGGTTATAAGTTAGTCAATAACAAGCCAAAGAACGTAGATCTCAAGGATGATGGGGATAATGAAGAGGTTAGATTGACAAGCAAACAATACCAAGCTCTTATGGCACTCATAAAATCAGGGAATGATTCCAATGAATCAAACAAGAATAGCCAAGTCAGTAATATCTCTACAAATTCCATGGGACAAGGTAATATCTTTCTTAATCTTTACAGTTCTCATTCGCATAATTGGATTTTAGATTCAGGTGCAACTGATCATGTCTGTATAAATCTATCCATGTTTTCTTCACATAACAGAATTAAAGATCTCAGTGTTAATTTGCCAAATGGCTTGTCTGTGATAGCCACGCATAAAGGCATTGTTCAACTCCATGATGATATCATTTTAAAAGATGTTTTGTTTATCCCAGATTTTAAACATAATCTGATATTTGTATCCAAATTAATTGAAAAGTCACAATTGCAAGTTGTTTTCTCTGAATGTGGTTGTTTCATACAGGATCAGATGACCAAAAGGACGATTGGTTCAGCTAAACATCAAGCAGGATTATATGTGTTTACTTCTTCTAAACACAATGTTAATAACATGTATATTAGCAATCTTTGGCATAGGAGACTTGGGCATCCTTGTGATAAGAGATTAGAAATTTTGAGGCAAAGATTTGATTTCATTAGTCCTAAAGACATGTACTGTGATATTTGCCACATGGCTAAGCAAAGAAAATTATCTTTTCCAAATAGTGATTCGTATGCTGCTAACTTGTTTGATCTCTTGCATGTTGACATTTGGGGGCCTTCCCCTATTATCTCTCTACATGGGCACTAATATTTCTTGACCATAATTGATGATCACAGTAGATTCACATGGGTTTTTCTTATGAAAACAAAATTTGAAACTAGAGAGCATCTTAAAACCTTTATTTCTTATGTTGAAACCTAATTTGATACTAAGATCAAAGTCATACGAAGTGATAAGGGATTTGAGTTTAACATGCCAAGTTTCTTTAATTCTAAAGGTATTATACATCAAACAACATGTGTAGAAACCCCTGAACAGAATGGGATAGTTGAAAGGAAACACCAACATCTTTTAAATGTCACTAGATCCTTGCTTTTTCAAACCAAATTATCAAAACAGTTTTGGTCTTATGCTTTGATTCATGCAACGTTTTTAATCAATAATATTCCTACACCTCTTTTAAAGAATTCCACCCCTTATGAAAAATTGCATAATAAGATGTATGATATTAGCTCTCTTAAAGTCTTTGGTTGTTTATGCTTTGCTCAAACTTTGTTTGCAAAAAGGTCCAAGTTTGATCCTCGGGCACGTGTTGGCATCTTTCTTGGCCTAAGCTCTCACACCAAAGGGTACGTTATATTTGATCTAAAGAAACATGACATCATCATTTCACGAAATGTTATTTTTCATGAAGATGTTTTCCCTAGTTGTCATAACATAGATCATGAATCCACTGAACAAGTTTGCTTACCCACTCCTCATAATTGTAGCATTCAATTTGATTATAATGATACTGTAACGCATGATGAAACGCTTGATGACAACAATATTCCATGCAATAATGATATAGATACACAAGATAATGCCATTAATAATGA
>Ga0214544_1004489_pt1 | contig 28026 bp, 13 predicted proteins | sample CNSS3metaG_FD_160074 | JGI IMG/M metagenome (GOLD analysis project Ga0214544, IMG submission 160074) | Root nodule microbial communities from cowpea collected in UCLA plant growth center, Los Angeles, California, USA - CNSS3 | ecosystem: Host-associated > Plants > Roots > Nodule | place: USA...
ATAAGCAAATATTGTCTGATATGTTGAGGGATGCAAGTAAGAACAACTTCATAGAATTACTTGTAACTGTTAATACCACCCCTCAACCCCATCAGAGATTTCCTGAAAATCCAGATTTTAATGCACTCCGTCAAGAAATAGAAGATATGCTTCTAAAGTTGGCCATTAGAGCTGAACAAATGTTAGAAGATTTAAGTCAGCTAATGAAAGACAAAGCTATGGAGGCCACCTTAGAAAAACTTATGAAGACGATAGTTGAGCAAAGGGATGAAATGATAATGTTAAGGAGCATGAATCAAAGGATGGATCAGTTGAGCATTGATGTGAATGAGTACACGATTCAAATGTTAGATCAACCAACTCCAGAATCACATCATACTGATATATCTACTGATAGATATAATGATGCTCATAGTAATATGTCTACTGATAGACATATCAATTTTGTTAAAGATGTTACTGATGAAGAAATTGAAGATTCTCACACATACATATCTACTGATGGATATGTTGATGATGCTCGATGTGAATATAAAGTTTTATCTGTTAATGATGTTATGGGTTCAAATGATCATTTTCAAGAGCAAAGTTGTGAGAATAATACAATGGAGGAACCAAGTACAGTTGAAGAGCCAACGGTATTCGAAGATACAGCTGAAGCATTACTATTACAACTAACTTGGTTAATGATGAAGCAACAAATTCAACTACTTCAAGTGCAAATTTTTGCTCACAAGGTGAGATTATGAGGATTACTGATGATCTTATTAACCATCTGAATGCATCTGATGATGCTCAAATTGAGTTGAAGCCACACACTCCACACATCAAGTTTGTTGATATGAATGATGCAAATAAGTTTTCAGTGGTGATTTTTGTTGACTTCGCTGCGGAGAAAGAAGAAAAATTGTTGCAAAAGGAAAAAAGGTTAGACTCATATTCTTTTGAAATCATTGTTGATAAAAAAGTTAATTTGCATGCATGTTTGTTTTTTGTTTCTGTTTTTAATTTTAAAAATATTAAAAAAATTTCAAAAATATGTGTTTTTGTTTTCTTTAATAAAATTGTACAAGCTGACTTGTACTTTATAAAATTAAAAAAAAAATTTGACATATGGTCAGATTGAGCCAAAAGTCACAATTAAATTAATTAATTAATTAAAGATATATGATAAATTATCACCAATTAGTATTTTTATTAATTTTTCAAATCAACCCTTTGCAATCTCCTTAAATTATCTTCTAAATAATTCAATATCTTCAAGATATATTTGTTTGTTGTGGAACTAAAAATATTCAAGAAGATCTTGTCATATCTAAAAAGATTTGGTAGTTATTATCTTTTAATATTTTATGATATAATTAAATAAGATAATTATTTAAAAATATCAAATAAAATATCTAAGATATATTTTTCCCAAATTATCTTCTACCATACAGATAAAGAAAACCGCAAGGTCCAATATTTTGTTGCTCTCTTCTTGGCTTAGCCAAACTTCTTCACTTTTTCAAGCTTTTCTTGTCGTCTTCATGGAATGCTTGGCTTGAATTTTTGTGATTTTGATAATTTCCTATTCTTGGATTTATCTTTAAGGTGTCATGAAACTTTAAACAATTTATTTCCACACCTTCATGAGCTCAACTTAGCTGCAGCTGCACTAACACACCTCAAAATATCCAAAGAACATTCATGCAACTAAAAAGCTATTGTTAACATGTTTTTGTACATGATGCTCAATAAACCCAATTATAGGAAATCCCAATTAAATCAATCTTTAAGCACATAAATTCAATTAAAATACCCAAAATTAAACATTAAATGAGGGAAAAAAAATACCCACTCATCACCTTCTGAAAGATAATGATGCAGGAAATAAAGCCAGTGAATCCTTGGTTCTTGAAGAGGTTTCTGTTGTAGGCCAAATCCCTAATTACAAGGTTTTCCCAAATTTCTACTCCCTAATTTTAAAATTTTAATACAAATTTCTTCACCTCACTTATGTCAATTGTACAATGCTTCGTTATTTACTTAAACGTATACTGAAAAACTAAATTAAACACAAATAACAAAAACTACAAATCATTTAAAATGTTTGAAAAAAAATAACCAACACCAACACACAATATAAAAATAATATAAAAATAGGACCAAATAAATATTTAAATCTTTAAAATATTAAAATATGTCATCTTTTATGTATTACCTATAAGCATATAGTTAAGTATTTTCAAATAAAAAAAGAAAATGAACAAGACAAAACATTTTACCTTCTAACGTCCCTTTTGCTAGTGGTGAAAAATTCTAAGCTCTGCATGTTCCTCTCTGAAGGGAGATAGAAAAGGAAATCCTTGCCGGTGATTGAGTAAAGTAAATTGTAAACCTGAGAATCGGAAGAGAAGATGGAGATGGAGGAAATCACTGGCGGTGGCAACAACAGTGAGACTGAGATCCAATGGTGGTGGGGTGTGGCCGCCGCTGCTCAAATGGGTTTGGGTATGCGTTCCTTCGCCAAAGGGTACGCAGGCGATTCGCGCTTCATGCCTCTCAAAGCCTTCACTGTCGCCTCCCTCTTCGTCGGCAGCGCCGCCTCCACCTCCGTCCTCCTCCTCCAAGCAAACGGGATCAACGGGGTATTGCTGTCACTATCATTCCATTTTCTGTTTTCTGACTATCTCGCTTTATGTTTCATGTTTGTGCTCTCTTTAGGGATCACCACTTTGTTTTGGGCGGAGGGATGATGGACAAATCTTTGTTCCATTGAATTTGAAAGAGGGTTTGATGCTTGTGGAGTGTGGTGGGTGAGGATGGAAATGTAATTTTTTTAGTGCGAATAGAAATTGACGGGGTTATGCGATTAGGTGGTTCTGGGGCGTGAATTCTAAAATGGGTTTGGTTTGTTTTTTGTTTATTGATTTCTAGTGATGACAAAAAGTTTTGCTTCTGAGCAATTTAGATTAACAAGGGAGAGAGGGTCACATTAGTTCCAAAGTTTTGTGATTTGTGTTAGGCAGTGGAATTCTAGTTGTGAGTGACAGGTCGATGAAGGGTTTGTTACTTGCAGACTGAAGTTGGATGTGAATGAAATGCCTTCTTTGTGGGAAAATCTGTGTTATCATGTAATTTTCACAGTGAACTGTGAAGTGGGTTTTGGTTTGTTTATACGTTGAAACGTTAGGTTCTTGGGCAGTGCAAGTTATGAAGAAGTTTGAGCTTGAAAGAGGATAGTAGTGTATACACTGCTGTTAGAGTTGGAAGAAAGAAACTGTCGTGTTTTAGTTATTTTGAGGTGGAACTGGAATAAGTTACTGATTTTATTCGACTGTAAGTAACTATTGTATTTAGATCATTGACCAAAGAGAAACCATTTTTAACTACAGCGAAAAGCCTTAAATATGTTTTTCCTATGATTAATGTTTGGCAGCACTGATTAAATCATGTCAGTGCATTGTTCTCCCATGGCTTTCATGAAAATCTAGATATGATAATCCGTCCCAGGCAGCTCTTGTTTGATTTGTTTGATTCTTGAGTAACATAAGTTACAAAATTACTGACAAATGGTATGTTTTTTAAATTAATCTGCAAAATGAATAAGATGCTTGTTGTTGGTGTAGTTGAATAGTGAATAATTGAGGCCAAATCAAATTTATGTTGATCTTTTTGTGCAAACTGCATAGTTTGTGTGGTTGAACATTAAAGAGAGAAGTACTTTTAGTAAACATGACTGTCATTATGACTAGTTTCAAATGAGATCAAATTACATATTAATTCTAAATGAATCTCTACATTATTTAAAATGATGGTATCAGATATATTTTTGTTCTTTGTGTTCCTTAGGTTGTTAAACAATGGAGAAAGAAGCACCAATATGCTGTCCTTGGTATTTTTGGTCAAATTGTTCCTTGACTTAAACATTGTGTAGACGTAACAAACTTGAAGTTAAAGCTAGTTTTTTCTGTGCTGTGCTTTTAACATGAAAGTATTGAGTGTTGAACATGTTAGGAATGAGAGGTGAGTACTGAGAAAAAATCAGAGGAGGTAGGTTAATGATATCCATTCACACATACACCTGAGGTCAAGGTGGAATTATCTTAACCAGGATCATGTTTTTCCTATGTAGAGTTTTTGATGTATTGTATTGAAATGCAAAAAAGGGTGCACTATAAATTGCATAATGGTCGTGAAAAAGTACCAATTGTTTAGTTACATATAAGCTAGGGGTCACTTACAGATTCTTCATTCACATGACAAAGTTATGCATTTGGTGCATGGCAAAAGTTGTAAACTTGTTTGTGTTCTTTAGCCTCCGCATTTAGCTCATTGTTTTTAAGTTTATTCCATAGTTCTGTTTAAAAATCATGTTAATTTGGGTCAATTAATTGGTTTATTTTCTCATAATAATATAAAATAAATTGAAATTGGGTTCAAATTAGTTGATTAATTCTTTGCCTTGTATTTCCTCTCGATTGCTTTGTTATTTTCCTTTGCTTTTTGTTTTGTATTTTTGTTCTAACTTTCATGGTATTACATAGATGTGATGTTCCATCTTCTGTAGCATCAATCAGTATTTCTATTATCCCTTTATCGTTTGTAAACCCTATGTAGTACAGAAATCTTTATACTAGTAATTGGTAGTTTGGCACCTTTTCCCTCTTGGCGCTTAAGTACAAACTCAATAATCCTTACTTGGCTATTTGAAATGTATGATACTACGGATGGTCATGATTGATACAAAAGAAATTAAATTGGGAGTTATATCGTAAGACAGTTTTTTTGTGTTTTTACTCACTATTACCATATCTTATTTTAAGGTGGTTTTGTTGTTAGAAACATGAAATAGAGGATGGAAAAATGACTTGTGCAATGTTTTTTGTTAACTTGTGATAGATGTCAAGAGAACTATTGATGTTCTTTTCACTTGACTGTGTGATCTAGTTCCCTTTTTCTGTGAATAATATGTCTGTTGTTTATCATTCTCAGATGCTTTATATGTAAACGTGACTATTTTCTCCAACTTTATAATATCACATATAGGTGGAAGATCTCATGGAAGCAGGCGCCAATTTAAGAGCAAAACTTGGGTTGCCACCACGTACTCAGAATAAGTAAGCATATGTTTTTAGTTTGTACGACTAACCTATATCTCCAATCTGAATACTGTCGAATAAACGTTCTGCATAACAAGTGCAAAAGGAAGAAATATTAGTGTTTCTGTTGACTGGGTTAAAATTTGGAATTTGCTAACAAATGTTCTCAGGGTACTACTTATTACCGGATGAAATTAGATAGCATTAGATAAACCATAAAAGCATTTAATATCTTCAAATATCAGAAATCATTTACATTTTCTTATTAATTACAAGGATTTAATGAACGGTATTAAATGCTTTTAAGTCCGTTTTTATTGACATTTGTTAGCTAGACTCTTCAAATTTTATACAAATATGGAGTGAACTGTTAGGAGGGGGGCTATCTTCCACCAAAGTTATTTTAGTTTTTAGGGGTGGAAATGGAGTGATAAATTGCTTAACCTTGGGTTTGTATAGAGAATTTTACAATTGCAAAGTCTCTGTTGGCCTTCTATCATTAATACTGATTTGTTTTACGTACTTGTTCATGGGTTTTTAATAACTTGTAGGTCTTCTATGAAATAAAAGTAGCATATTTATTTGCGTAGGAAAATGGATGATTCGTGACAAAAAGCTCAGCCATATCTTGTACTCATATCTGGTGGTTTGATTCCTTGGTGGATACAAAAATTATAGTAAACGTTCATGGGATGGTAGATGTAAGGGGTGGAGGTTTTATGTGCAAATTAATAATCATATGCTTTTGCCCTCAGTTCTGCCCTCAGGTTTCGCAATACCTGGCCATTTGGTGCATCAACTATCCATTGTGTCATCTGTTATTTAGTTAGCTTTCAATGGAATATTGTGAGCACATTTTTTTGGCACAAATAATGGTACCATGATTTCATGAAATGGCATCTAACTTGCCCCCTCACTGAAAGAGAAAATGTTGTTTCTCATCCATTTTAGCTGTGGTACCGTTGTATCTACCAATTGATTTTCCGTTTGGTGTTCTTTTTGTCTTGAAAGAGTTTTCGGAGAATAACTTTACAGTGTAGAATTTCGGGTATCCTTTTGGAACTTTTCATGGGATTTATTTAAAATCATGAAATATAGCAACTGAATACTCAGAAAGTACTTCAAATAAATGTTCCATTTTGTGAATGAACAATATTTGGTTGGTGGGAGCAAGCAACGACATCCTGCCACTTTCATTTACATTTATGTATAAAACCTTGTGACTAGGATGAATATAACATATGTGCTAACTTGGAGAATAGGTGCTATGAAAGTAGAAAGCATTATTGTCTTGTACTATATAATTTGGTTAATTGTATATGCTTCTTATTACATTTGTGTCATCTTTGAACAAACAATTGTCTTTGCACTGCTAATTGGATGTCGCATTTGAAGCATTCAGCGGCTACTTTGATGAAAACCAATTAACGCTTTTGGTGTAATTACAACTTCCTTTTTAGTTTGGAATTAATTACGCCATTCATACCAAATAGTGTGTTGTTATGCATATTAGTGTTCTTGTTTCAATGTTTTAAAAATGATCCTTTGGAGTAAGAGCTTGAGAATAGAGACTAACATGCTCACACAAGTTTTATATTTCAGTAGTGATCATGAATCTTGCGATTCACAATACAATGCACGATTCAGATCATGGGGCTTTGTTTGGATTCAACTATCTTATTCTAATGTAGCATAGCATTTAGAGAGACATCAGGGTGAAAAGTATGAGGTTGCAGAGTTAAGTGAGAATGATCATGGGAAAGTTTGGTTGGTGGAGTTGTGGAAAGGTGGGAGGGAATAGCTTACGCCAGTTTTATCACTAGGAGTGAGTAAATCGAACTCTCCAAAGGTAAATGCGTGATCTTTGTTGAAAATAGGCCGTCTAAGTTCTACATATCCACAGTACTGCACCTCATTTATCTCAGCATCCTTTCTTAGTGAAGAAACTGCCACCTTAACACCTTCCCCTGCAAACAATTTTATTAAGTTATTTTTTCTTACTATTAGAGTAGCCCATGGTAAAAAGGGTAAAAAATAAATATAACCAAATTAAATTATCAAGAAATGTACATTTTTGCTTACCTCTATCATAAAAACTTTATTTATCAGTCCTATCCTGTTTGTACCATCTTTGAAATATACTCGTATTAAAATAGTGCCTACATAATTATTTAGTATTTTTTATTATAGATATTTAATAAATACGTAAATTTAGTTTTGATTGTAACTTTGTTATTCTTGAATTAAAATCATTTTAATTATGTATTTAAGAGTATGCTAACATGTCATACCGTTAAAATTATGATGTCAACCATGTCAATTCAAAAGTAATAGAATAACGGCTAGATCAAATTCACATATTTATTAATGTTAGTTATCAACATTACTGCAAGAATTTGGAAACAAATAATTTCACTTACCATTATCAAAAATCATGGTTATCAAACTTGCGAGTTAACTTGTTAACTCATATGAGTTTACATGTCTGGTCATGCCTTGTGAGTTAAGTTCCAATCAAACTCGATTTTCAAGTAGAATTGTTGGACGTGGAATGGTTGTGATCGTTCAAACTAGTGAGTTTTCAATGAGTTGGCGAGTATGAAAGGGGAAAAAAATTGAAAATTTGAAACGAGATTTAGAGAGGAAATCTTATCAGATTAGGGCTTCTTTTGATACGAGGTCCGTTTTCTTTAGTTCTTTGCAACTGCTTTCGAATCCATTGTATCAACGTCTCGCACTCCCTCATTCTTCAATTTTGTTGGTCAAGTTTCCTTCACGATCTCGTTTTGTGGCTGTTGCAACTTGTTTTGTGGTCGTCATGAACTGTTCTATGGTCGTCGCGACTCGTTATGTGGCCGTCATGACTCGTTCTGTGGTTGTCAGGACTCGTTCTTTGGCTATCGCAGCCCTCTGTCGTCGCGCACTCTCACTGGTTTAGGAGTTGAAAAGCTTCGTTGCAACCCTTTATTGGCATTGTTTATGTAAGTGAAATTTATTTCACTTATTCCCCATTGTTTAGTATTTTTTTTTCACAAAAAAATGTCCAAACATAGTACATGACACTATTTGATGATAAAGATAGTTGCAGAAGCTAAGCATGCTTCATTAAAGAGAAGAAAGTTAAATATCATTGATGAAGACGATGGAGAAAGTGAGAGTGTTGAAGGAGGACATAGGCTGTTTGGTTTTAAAGGAAAACAAACAATTGCCACTACTAGGAGTCCAAGAAACTATAAATCAAATGGTGAAAAAAGGATTGAAAGAAGAGGTTGATGCTTTGGTGGTTGAAGTCTTTTACACTAGTGCCATTCCTTTCAATGTAATTAGAATTTCAGAATTTGCAAAGATGTGTGAAATGATTGGTAAATATGGAGTTGGCTACAAACCACCATCTTATCAGGATATTAAAAGAAACTCTTAAAACAAGGTGTGAACAAAACAAATTTAATGCTTGAAGAATATAAGAAGGAATGGAAGGTAAATGGATGTACCATTATGTCTTGATGGTTGAAGAGACAAAAAAAGGCTTTCTATTTGCAACTTCTTAGTGAATAGTCCTATAGGGACAATTTTTCTTTATTCACTTGACACCTTAGACATTTCAAAACTAGTTGACAAAGTATTCAAGATGTTAGATGACATTGTTAAGTTTGTTGGAGAAGAAAATGTAGTTTAAGTTGTCACTGATAATGCTATAAATTTCAAGGTAGCAAGAGATTTGTTGATGCAGAAAAGGGAAAAATTGTATTGGACTCCATGTGCAGCACATTGCATTGATTTGATCTTTGAAGATTTTGAAAAGAATTTGAATGTCCATGAATTGACAATCAAGACGAGAAGAAAGATTACCAATTACATTTATGGAAGAACAATGTTGATTTCGTTGTTGAAAAAGTTCACTAAAGGTAGAGAAGGAACCGCTTGGTCATACAAAGAGAAAGAACCGTTTGCATCAGAAAAAGATGAATAATTTAGTTTATGTGATGTATAACTTGAAGTTGGAGAGTAGACAAATTCGAAAATTGTTGCTCTTCCATTCGATGACATTGAATCAAATGATGAATGGATAACTAAAGAGATAGATGATGTTGTTGAGATTGAGCAAGCTGGAGGTGAAAATGATATTCTAAATGTTCCCTTAGATGGAGCAACAATAGATCTAGTTCTAAATATTCTTGATATTGATAACATAACTTTTGATGTCAATGAGGATGCACAAGTTTCATCAGGGGAAGAGTTAGATGAAGATGATGATAGAGATGATGATGATGGAGATAATGATGTCATTAGAGGATTAGACATAAACATTTGACACTTGAATTTATATTTTACAATATTTGTATGAATTTATTTGTTTTGAGTACTTTTAAGTTATATAATTTTCGAGACTTATTTGAATTAAAATGTTATTTATATAAAATATATATTTTTCATGTGAAGTTAAACTCTTACGAGTTTACGAATTGAGTTTATTGGATTCTCTTATTTAAATTATCGAGTTTGACAATCTTACCAAAAATTATAACTATTTATCTTAATTAGTTAACGCTAAATATTTTTGTTGACATCTCGAAATCTTACCAAAAACTATAACTATTTATCTTAATTAGTTGACGCTAAATATTTTTGTTGACATCTCGAGTTCTTTATATATTTTTGTTCTTGTCACATCATATATTATATAGACATACTTTTTTATTTTTATTTTTCTTTCCATATATAGATATAAAATAAAAGTTGAGTATCATAGAAAGACATTACGTTAAATAAAGAAGAATTGGGATGTTTACCATGTGTAATAAGGAGCAAGTTTTGAGTGGGGTATTTGTCTGCGAGGTCCTTAATTAAGTGCTTGTATCTTTCTCCTGCTTGGAACTCTGTTTCTCCCCATCGAGGAAACTGAAGTTTAGAAGGCAGAAAAAGTTTGAATATTAGCATGGATGGATGCATAGTTCGAAATTACGATATGATGTTGAACTCCAATGTACCTCTTTATACACCCTTTCAACATTTTTATCCACTACCTCAGCTGGCAGCATGGCTTCACACTCTGCTATATCAAACCTCAAGTTTCCATCTTTTGGAGCAACATTCGGACGAATAGCCTTGCTGTTCACCATTTCACACAATCCATACTCAACCGACACCTGCACTTTAAACAACATACATCTTTAATTCTTACAGTTACAACTTTACTTTTAACTAATGTTTTCTCTTTTTCATCTTTTATTTACATATTTTTGTGTTGGAACAAATTAACAGGTTCCAACATTCATCCAACACCTTTGTTATGAACGAGAGGTGTGTTGGCATTTCTGAAAATTTTAAAAAATAATCCAAGTATTATCAAGTATCGTAATGTAGATGCACATATACGATATCTGTATCGGATATAACATGTATCCGATATGTCCATATATTTATTTTGAAAATAATAAGATACGATACGTGATAGATAGATACACGATATATAAATATTAAAAAATGTACAATAATTCTTAACATAATCAATATATGATTGTTATTTTGTGCATTCAAATTAAAACTATATGTACTAAAGTTGTTAACATAAAAAATATAAATTATTGACATCATAAAAGGTATCACTAATGTTAAAGATCAATTTAGAGACTAATTATTTTTGTAGTCAATACCTTGTAGTTAATGTTAGTGACTAATTTAGAAATCAATTATTTTGGTAGTAAAAACTTTGGTAGCTAAAGTTAGTGACTAATAATTTAGAAACTAATTCATAATAAAAACTTTTTTAATTATCAATTTAGAGATCAATTATAATATTTTAAGACTATTTTAGTTGTCAATAATTTTTAGTTTTAAATTGATACTTAAATTGGTCATTGTATAAAGACATTATTTATTGTCACTAAAAGTGATCATTATTCAAAGATTTGGTAATAGTGTACTATGACTTTATAATTAGATGTTAGACATCGATATGTGTCGAACACAAATACGTGACCCAATTCATATCATCACTATAACATCATAAAAGGTATTTTTTAAAATATATTTTAAATTAACTTCTCTATTATTTCGATATATGAAATATCTATAACAATATATAAAGATGATTCTCTCTTTTGTGTTCATATTTCAAAATTCCAATTTTACCTTTAAAATATAATTATTTATTAAATTTTTGAAAATTGACCCTTATGTTTACAAGTTTTTTATAAAATCGTCTATCTCTATTTCTTCTCTTTTTCCTTATTTATAAATTTTTATTCTCTCATCTTTTTTGATATATTTCATTTTATTTTTAATAAATATAATTTTATTTTATATATTAACTTAATAACATTATAATATTATTATCTACTAATATAATATTATGCATATGTAAAAAATACGTCCAGGCACGATAGCATATGTGTTTAGGCTAATTAGAAATAAATAAAAATCGAATGAACTAGTTACAAGTAGAGTTGTCAAAATGGGTTGGAACCCGCAAGCCAACCCGGGTCATCACGGGTTCGGCCGGGTTGGTTGAAATTTTTTCACAAATTTCAATACGGGTTGATTTTTGACTCGACTCATCTAGAACCTGGCTCATTCGAGTTGAACCCGTGATGAGCCGAGTTGACTCACTAGCCTGCAGATAAAAGGGTCACACAAGTGTTTTTTATTAAGTTGGGGTTTACATTTAGGTCATGTCAGGTTATTTTTTTTAACCAACACATAAATAATTTGTATTTTTTTATTTTGGTTTGTATTTGGATTGTATTAAAGTTTATTTAGATTTTAATTAGAATTATAATTTAGTTGACTGAAAAATAAATAAAAAAATTGTATTTTTTTAATTAAGTGAATCCGTGAACCAACCCGTTTAACCCGCTAACCCGTGGTAGGTTGGACCGAATTTAAATTTTTTTGACTCGCTAAAAAATGAACCAGGTTGGGTTAGCTTACTAAATCGTCAACCCGTAGTAGGTTGAGCTAGGTTAGACCGATTATTCGTTTTGACATCTCTAATTACAAGAAAGTTGTCGGTGTAAAGCTTCAGACATTTGATATAAGTTTAATACTTTGTTTTAATCTCTATTATTAAAAAAATATCAAACCACTTTTTCTCAATTTTTATTAACCATGTTAACAGTTAATAGAGCCACAAACTAAAATAAAACAATCTGACCTTGACTTCGGAAGGGTCAACTGAAACACCATCCCCGGTGGTGCTGCCACCCTTCTCTACAGTGGCGAGAGACTGGACGAGTTCCACGGCGGTCTGGAGGCAGCGGAGGAACGGCGAAACGAAGACCCGTCGGATCGGAAACCCGAGACTCTCCCGGAGCCTCCGGCCCGTTTCGAGCGCCCGCCGCCGGCCCGGTTCGGCTAACGGTGGATCCCACGGCCGCGCCGCCGTGGCGGCCCACGACGGTTCTAAGTTGTCGAAGCGCTCGCCGTGCCTCATTACGACAACGCTCTGGAACGAAACGGCACCGTGGTTTCCTATGGAACCCATTTTGACGGAAGCTGCAGAGATAGAACGTGTTTGCGTTTGGAAAATTGTAATAGAAATTGAGGATCGTGCTTCTTTTCTATGCACACTATTATAGACTGTGTTCATGAAAGTGCTTTCCAATTTCCTCAAATATTGTCTTATATGAGTTGGCATTTTCGCAGAAAAAAACACTTGAAAATGAATGAGAGTTTCATACATGCTTCTACCTACCTGCCCTTTCAATTTTTACCCTCCCACTTTTACTTTTTTATACATATTTATACACCCATTAATCTACATTATACACTAATACACTACTTAATAACAGTAATAATAATAATAGAGAAATGATTATCAAATAAGACACAGAGAGATAGAGTTTAATATATTATTAATCATAATACTACAATAAAATAAATTAATTGTTTGAATCTAATGGAACAAAAACATTCTGAAGTTTACAAAACAATATATAAAACATTAATGCAATTTAAAAAAGTTTAGAAATAATATTTGAAAGATTTTTCTATAAAATGACCTGTACATAAATTAAAGTAATTTAAAGAAAGATATTTTTAACTTTTTTTTTCTTTCTATTTTTCTCTCCTAAAAACTTTTAAGAAAATTCGTTAAAAGATACTACTAATACTAGTTTTTTTATCGTAAGTTAAAATTATCTATGTAGTTTGTTGAAAAGCAAATTTCTATAAAAAAATCAGTAAATAAGTTTTAAGAGTTACTCTGTTCTTCGAATCATATCCTTTTAATATAAAAAGCTTTGAATATATGACCTTTGTTTAAAAAAATGAATCTAGTTTTATCGGAGTGAAGGATGATATCATCAATTTCACTTCATTTGAAGTTTAAAATTTGTAATAATTTAAAACAATCCTACGTCATTCTCTATACGGTGTTTATAGCAATTGAACTTAAAAACTAAAATAAGATGAAGCTTAACATACTTGTAGACAGTGATCGAAAGCCAGCTACTTTATTATACACCTGCAACGTATAAAACATCTTGTAACTAAAAAGTGAAATGAAACATGCCTTACAGTGGGAAGAAAAAAAACATAAAGTTGATAATGCAGAAAGAAAATGTGAAGACCTTAGAATTTTTGTGCAGAATGGAAGGTAGGTTAGAGGTGGCAGAAAGAGAGAAAAGGTGAAGTAACCTTAACGAAGGCATGGAGATGAAGAAAGATGAGAACACAGGAAGATGAGAAATACAGAGAAAGAGAGAGCCTTTGAAGTGCTGAAACAAATGAGAACGTTAAATGCTGAAAATTTTGAAGGCGTGTGAATTTAAGAAGAAAAGGGTCGAAGACAGAAATCGAGGAAGGTTCGTGAAGTGCGTTTGTGATTGAAATTGTCAAGAAAATAGTGCTTCCTTTTGTGACAGTATTTTGGTGTTCAAACCCCAAAGTCACTTCATTGACTTTGATTCCTCTTATCTGCGCGTCTGCATCACTTTCAAATTAAGATTCATCAATGTTTTGTTTTCATTTGTCACTTTAATGGAAAATAATCAGATCTTATTACCGTTATAAATTAACGTTCAGTATCAATAATAAAAGGAAAGTAAGTCTTACAATTAACAAAAAAACTTCTCTTTTTAAGCACTCATAGGTTTCAGGTATGAGATTCAATTTTTAACTAAAAATATATTTAAATTAAAACATAAAAATTATGTGCGATTTAGTCCAAATATGAATCAAACTTGTAAGGCCCACTTTTTCCTGCCCTAATTTAAAAAGGGCTGTCCCATGTGAGTTGAGTCTAAGGGCTGGTCCAAAGAGAAAAACAGACCCTAAGTCTACCCTAATCCTAACCCTCTTACTCACTTTCAGAATCTGCCATTTTGCTCTAAGAGCTGCAGCCGTTACTCTGCTAGGGTTTGCTTTCCCGTCTCGGACCTGTTCGCTCGAAGCTCGTTTCTACTCAACGTAAGTTGCCCCTCAACTCATATTCTCCCTTTCTTAGTGTAATCTCGAGTGTTATCAGTGGAGTTTTCGTAGTGAACCCAATCCTAAGATCTGTTCCACTGTCTTCCAGTTCTAAGCCTTTTCCTAGAGCTGCTGTGTTTCGTGGTTGGTGTCGGAGTACTATGCTAGCTTATTCCAGGTAAGAGAAGTTAGAACCCTTTTCTGTTTCATGTGCTTGTCTGTTGTCTGGTTGGTGTTTTGTGATTCTTGAACTGGTATGCTACTCTGAATGCGGGGAAGGATTGGTAATATTGCATATGCGTAAAATATAACTGATACAGGTGCGGACATTGGCGAAGTCTGATAATCTCGTCCAAGCGAGCTTGTCTTGCCTAGGCAAGACTAGCAGAGGTTTCGCCCAGGATTCCTACATGAGGGGTCGCTTAAGCGAAGAGTCCCCGTTTTGAGCGACATGCATTTTCGCTTAAGCGAGGAGGGCTCGCCTAAGCGAGACCCCGCAAGGAGCCACTGTTCCCACTCCTCGAATTCTCACCTGAGCGAGGGGAGTCCGCTTGAGCGAGGGAAACCTCTTGCCTGAGCGAGTATCCTCAGATTGAGCGAGAGTTGGACGAGGATGCACCCCATACTGTTTTCGCTTTGGAGTGGTGAGGGTAGGGTGTCATGTGAATTAGAGTTATACGATAAAGGCAAGCGAAAAACAGACGCAGGGAATTTCAGTGGAGGAAGAGTTATAAAATTGCTCTGAAGTAAATATTAGAATTTTCGCTTTGGAGTGGTGAAGTTCCCTTTTGCTTTTGGGTCTGAAGTCGAACTTGTATTGATAGTTTCTAATTGGAGACTTTATGCTAGGATTGTGAAATAAGAGAAACAAGTGAAAGAGTTGTTGGAGACATAATGGTATAGACTCAGTATAATCACTAGGATGACTGCAAGTTTGGTGAATCTTTGAAAAGAAGTTGTGGTGTGTCAAGCCGTTCAAGAATGGTATTGACTAAGGTTGGAGTGGCTAATAAGGAATATGGTTTTAAAAGGATAGATACATTGTTGAGAAAATGGAACACTAAGGCTATCAAAAGAGGAGTTTAAAAGGGTTCTGCAAGTTTTATAGGGGTCTCGAGGAAGGTTTCTCAATGACGATTGCTTCCTTGTCATGGCGGACATGAAATGATCATTATTTTGAGTAAACAAATGAGTGAGCTTGGGTAGGGATCAGAGTAGCGCAGCAGGATGATGGCAGATGATGCTTAGAAATGGTAAAAGGTGCGCGAGAAGAACTATCTTATTCAAGACCTAGAGATTACTACGAAGACCAGTTCTTTAAAAACATCAAAGGTTTCGTTCTTGTGAGTATCGGGTAAAAGTGTGCAATGATCATTCAGAGTTGGAAGTGTAGGGTTGCGTAGAGGAAGTTGAACCAAGGAAATGAGAGGTGGTTGGATTATGTTTTCAAGTTAGGGTACCGACCTTGAAGTAAGGAAGTAAGGGTAGGTGTTTATTTCTAGAAGAGAATTCAAGATCTAGGCTTGACAGGGTAAGGGTTGGCGGAGAAGTAAGTGTCTAAGTCGGGAGAAGGAGATGTGAAAAGATTTCCTTGGTCTAGTTATTCAACTAGGACAAGTAAGTTTCTCAAAGAGGTTGGGGAAAAAGCCAAATCGGGCAATCTTAGTTTAGGCGTATCGTAGGATTGCTTAGTGCAAAACAGACTAGAGATTTGGAGTCAATGGAAGTTATGGTACTGTGGTTTGGTGGAATGATGGTTACGAGCTAAAGGATCAAAAATTAGGATATGATGCCAAAATGATATGGCGATGGAATCAGTTGAGAGTTTTAAATTGGAAATGGAATAACTCAGTAGGGAACTTTGTTGCCTTGGATGAAGCCAACAAAGGAAGTAAGATGTTATGAGTGTCGTTATGCGTAAAAGGGGTCAAGAGTGTTGGTGGTGGGCAGTTGGCTAGAGCTCAAGAGTGATGGAGAAAATGCCTAAAGGAGAGAACAAAGTGATGTGAAGTGATAACTACATGCTTTAATTTGAGACTTGAAGTAATCTGAGACTTTGATAAAAACCTACAAGAGGTAACGGAGAGCATATGGTAGACGAGTCAGTATATTAGATACAAGTTGGTTGGCAAGGTATGAAGGAGCATCCTAGATTTGAGGTTACAGGTTCGGAGTTACTTCGAGAGTAGTGACTAAACCACTCTACACGGTTGAACACATATTCCTCAGCACAGAGGCAAAGTTTCTAGTGACTATAGGCATTTGAGTCGTTATATCAGTCATGTCTGAGTGGTGGTTCTCAGAGGAGACAACGAGAACGTAGTTTCTTGCTACCTCCTCGATGAATTTTCAGGGAAGAAAATTTTTGTTGTTGGGGAGAATGTAAGGCCCACTTTTTCTTGCCCTAATTTAAAAAGGGCTGCCCCATGTGAGTTGGGCCTAAGGGCTGGCCCAAAGGGAAAAATAGACCCTAAGTCTGCCCTAACCCTAACCCTCTTACTCACTTTCAGAATCTGCCCCTTTGCTCTAAGAGCTGCAGTCGTTACTCTGCTAGGGTTTGCTTTCCCGTCTCGAACCAGTTCGCTCGAAGCTCGTTTCTACTCAACGTAAGTTGCCCCTCAACTCATATTCTCCCTTTCTTAGTGTAATCTCGAGTGTTATCAGTGGAGTTTTCATAGTGAACCCAATCCTAAGATCTGTTCCACTATTTTCCAATTCTAAGCCTTTTCCTAGAGCTGATGTGTTTCGTGGTTGGTGTCGGAGTACTGTGCTAGCTAATTCCAGGTAAGGGAAGCTAGAACCCTTTTCTGTTTCATGTGTTTGTTTGTTGTCTGGTTGGTGTTTTGTGATTCTTGAACTGGTATGCTACTCTGAATGCGGGGAAGGATCGGTAATATTGTATATGCGTAAAATATAAGTGATGCAGGTGCGGACAGTGGCGAAGTCTGATAATCTCGCCCAAGCGAGCTTGTCTCGCCTATGCGAGACTAGCAGAGGTTTCGCCCAGGATTTCTACGCGAGGGGTCACTTAAGCGAAGAGTCCCCGTTTTAAGCGAGATGCATTCTCGCTTAAGCGAGGAGGGCTCGCCTAAGCGAGACCCCGCAGGGAGCCACTGTTCCCACTCCTCGAATTCTCACCTGAGCGAGGGGAGTCCGCTTGAGCGAGGGAAACCTCTTGCCTAAGCGAGTATCCTCAGATTGAGCGAGAGTTGGGCGAGGATGCACCCCATACTATTTTCTTCTATGTTAATTGGGTGAATATCACATGTAGGACTGGGTTATTGTGCTAAAGTATGTTCTAAATGTTTATGCATGAGGGATGTGGTTCATGAGTTATGAACTGAGTGATTTTGTATGCATGAGATGGTAACGTTGAGATTTATGAGTTTTACATGATGCGAGTATGATATATGTATGAGGTGATTCATGGCATTGAAATGATGAGTTTGGCATGAGTTCAATACGAGACATGAAAGGGTTGGTATCAATGTGGCATGATAATGATATGAGACGGAGTTCCATATTCATGGTTCGAGAATAATGAGTTGGTATGGTTTGGCTGGGAATACGGAAGAGGTGAATTATGAGAAACTGTATGTGATGTATATGTATATATGTGTATACGCATGTTGCTCTCGTTTGATTGATTAGGAATGTTGGTCTGTGTCAGTGCGTAATTCCTTGGGATTTCTAGGTGAGATTCTCAGGGTCGTGCTTCAGTGGTCGGGACGTAATCCCATGGCCCCTGTTAGTGGGTGACCATGGTGGTGCCCCATCTGTATAACTAGGTAAGGATTCAAGGTAATTTGCATCCTGGCACTTTAAGGAGTCAGTTAGTCTCACCTAGAGCGGACTGGCTCTTGTGGTGAGAGCAGCAGGAGGCCTGAAATTCATTAAGGGCTAACCTTGTGGTGAGGGAAAATTGATTCATTGTAACACTTGTAACACATAGCTCGGGGGTGAGCAGCTCGGGGGTGAACAGAGGTATCCACCACAAGTGCAAGCATCCGCTGAATCTGACCAGGTTATACGTACCCGGATGAGGCGAGTCGAGTCTTAGTGTATTGTTTGGAAGGTCGTAACATGCTTGTGTGGCGTATGTATAATGGACTATGAATATGTATTTGACTTCTTTGATGAAATGGTTTTTGGCTCTAGCTTACCCTTTGCTTGTTTGATTGTCTTGTGTGTGGTACTTCTCCTTTGCGATGATCATCGAATTATTGATGTGAGCAGAAACGATATGTCCCCGCGGTCCACAGGGGAATGGTGACTCCACTGCGTATCCCGCCTGGACTGGATCCTGATCCATGATCTTTCTTTTAGGGCCACGACCCATGTAGCATCTGTCCCTTACATTTCAAGTTAATTTCTGTAGAATATTTAGTAACTGTTTCTTTTGGCATCGTTACTCGTTTTGGTTGGTTGTATGAAGTTACTTTTAAACTCCGGGACTGCGCTAAGATATTATTCTAGTGTGACACTTCGTTTAATTACGCTATTAATTAAATGGGACGTTACAAAACTAAATTTTAATGTTTGGTTGGATTTATTTTACAAATTATTATATAACTTTTTATTAGTATATGTATTTAATTTTTTATTTATTTTATGATAACTTAATGTTATATTGTGATGAATAATTTCGTTTATAATTCATTTTACTTGGACATTTGTTCTTTTTAACCTTGGACATTTTATTATTTGAAACTAAATATAAATTTAAACATATTAGATATAAATAAGCAAGAAGAGTAATATACAAGGAGAAAAAAGTATTAACAAATAAAAGACCTACAATTATATTTTTTTAAAATTTGGGTTGAAAATATATCATGATTTCTTGTATTTGTGTGATTATATATATATATATATATATATATATATATATATATATATATATATATATATATATATATATATATATATTATTATTAGTTTTCTAAAAATTGATTCCATAATGAACACCCATATTTTTTTACCCCAATTTTTTATGCATCGACTAAAATTTCCATACTATTTAAATAAAAAGTCCTACACCTTTCAGGCTTATTATGCCTTTGCTACTGCTGATGTTGCGGTTGAAAAAGATCTATTGGCATCTTCATCTATTATAGGAAACCATTATCTTGGTCGTGGTAGTTTGATCTAAAACACATCAAACACCTTTCAAATTACGTGTTTCAAATAGTCTTTGAAATGTTATATGTGAATGTTTTGCTTGAACTATGTAAGAAAATAAAAAGTTATTTTTTATGTATTCTCTGGACAAGTGAACCAAATCAACAGTGTCTTATGGGAAAATAGTTCTCATATCCGGAGGAACCAACAAATACTATGATTCCTGAACTAGAATAAAAAATAAATACTGCATGATACACATCAAAATACAAATTTTACAAAGATTCAGTTCATTAAAAACTAAATACAATAACAAAAACGTTATTTTAACACCATATATTTAACTTATTTTTGTGAATAAATAAATGTTTTTGTGAATTTTGAGTGAAAGGTCGCATGTGTGGTGGGTCGATTGAAAGGGTTCACTAACACAAAAAGTTTTTATAACGTTTATTATTTTTGACTTTTGACATCTGTGAAAATACCGACGTCATATTGGGTGACGTTAACATTAACGTCTAAAAGAAAAACTGACATTACTTAACGTCGAATTATGGGTGACTGACGTTCCTTAATGTCAGTTCGATCCCTACTCGACGTTCAACTCAGGCCATCTGGATGAGAAAAACTGCTGAAATTGACATTTGTCCTTGGACAGACAGGCGTCAAAGGACGTCGGGCAGTGCTATAGCCGATGTCCTTTAATGTCTGTCAGTGCAAGGACAGACATCAATTTCAACAGTTTTTTTTTTAAGTTTTGTTGTATTTACAAATTCTCACATATGAAAAACAGAAAAGTTCCAGAACAGTTCACATTATATTCCAGCAACGTGGTAATTTTAACTAATAAATGTAAAGTTGTCCAAACTTTTACAATTACCACAAAACTAAAAGTTTCATCAAGAAATTGTTCAAAAACATTTTTAAAATAAAATTCTAATGTTGTTCAATGGCCTAACTTCATTATTCCAATAAATATACTGCCCACTCTTGTCTTAGTGTATGGATAGTATCATCTGATAGAAGTGATGGATTCTTGAAGTGATTGATTGTTCTTATGACATAATATCCACATTCCCATGAATCTTCTTGCTTGTTACACTAAAGATGACAAAGAAAATAATCACATCAAGTTCATAAGTTGACATGCGGAAATTAATAACTTGATAAATGAATGAGTTACAACCTTTGGGTATAATACTTTAATCTGTTGTGCTTTGGGCTTACCCATAACTCTAATGAAATTTTGGAATCATAAAATATAGGTTAGTTTTAATATAACTAAATACATGATATTAAAAAAAAGGGTAATATATACTCTTGTAACATATTTTTCAAAGCATTTTCAAATTGTCCGATCGAACAATTCAAGATTTAATACAAACGATTAAAAATTTAATCATTTGTACTAGATCTCAAACGGGAACTAAGGTAAAATTATTTTAAAATGCAACCCATCTAATAATAATTCTAAATTTTATTCAAAATTTATCAAAAATCATAATTTTTCTAATAAAAAAAAGTCAACAAATATAAAAATTAAAAGCATACATGAACTAGAGGAAAATGAAAAACTAACCTCTTGTAACAAAAACAACGATGTAGATAGAGGAGTGTGGGCTGCCGGCAAACAAAACTTTACGGTTCAAAGGGGAAGAAAACCCTACATTTATGTGAAATGGAGACCAAAACGAAATCCAATAAGTTCAAAATGCTTAAATTAGTGCACAAAACAAAACCCAACAAGTTTCATGGTGGAAAACTCACCTGCGGAGGTTGTGCTGGCTAGCGGAATGCGGAGGAGAGCTCACGGGGAAGAGGAACAATGGTTCAAAGGGGAAGAAAACCCTGCATTTATGTGAAGTGGAGACCAAAACGAAATCCAATCGGTTCAAAATGCTTAAATTAGTGCACAAATCAAAACCCAACAAGTTTCATGGTTGAAAACTCACCTGCAGAGGTCGCGCTGGCCGACGAAATGTGGAGGAGAGCTCACGAAGAAGAGGAATAGTGGCGTTTGTGTGTTGTAGATATGAAATTTAAGGCGCGGGAAGTCGGTTATGCATATACCTGACGTTTTGGTTGGTAGCTTGTGTAGGGCTTCAAGGGCTTTGAAGTATGAATCAAATACAAGTCACTTATGTTAGTTTTGAAATGGTTGAAAAGCCAAGAAGGTGGGGTTGAATTGGCTAGTTAAAAATTTAGGCTATCTTTGCAAACTAAAAACCACCTTTGATTGAATCAAATAGATCACCAAGTTAGGATGCAAACAGTATTGAACTATACACTTTCAATCGATCAAAAACAGAGTTAACAGATTGATTTTACTAAACAGATTCTGTTCTGGTATAATCAATCGATTGAAACTGAAAAACAGTCGACTGAAATACTGGGAAAAATGCAGAAATGCGAATTTGAATTTTAAACCAGAAATAATGCTCAAGAAGGATCAAGACCAGTTCCAAATGATTATACAAACATGTACAATGATGCAGATGCTATGAAAACATGCAAGAACATGAAAAAGATGATTAAAGCACAAGTTCTTGAAACTTTAAAATGAAATTGCAAGAGAGAAAGGTTAGAGAAGAGAGGACACCACGAATTTTTATACTGGTTCACTCAAACCTGAGCTACATCCAGTTTGTCAAGGCAACCTTAGCTTGACTTTGCACTATTTCAAAAGTTTTACAAAGTATCCACCCTTACACTTCCAAAATATGCAAAAACACCACAAAAGACTCTTGAATCACACAAGAATCACACCAGCACAACAAGAACCCTCTTGCAGACCTGGAAAACCACCAGGCACACACTCAAAGCTTGAGAAAGATAAAACCTTATTGGTAGCACAACCTTGCCTACCACAAACCACTTTCTCCAAGCTTCAAACCAAGCTAAAAGCTTCAAGAATTGATCCAAGATCAATCTTCAATAGCTGCAACACCTATGATCACGAAGGAGAGAGTTTCCACAAGTTTCTAGAACCAAATCGTGCTCTAAAATGATCAATTGATCTCTCTTTCGAAAATCACAGCTTTTATAGTCAAACTGTTACGAAATTCAATAGGTTGATTTTCAAATCAATCGGTTGATTTCACTTGACTTAAGTGAAATCAGTCGATTAAAAACTAAATCAACTGATTGAATTTGTTGCAGTTTAAGACTACTGCAGCCAACCTTTTAATCTGTTAAAAAGTCATTGAACAGATTAAAAGAGACATTTTAACCTGTTGAAAAACCATTCGACAGATTAAAAACACAATAAAGACCAACCTACATCTTATTAATGCTATAAGGTCTACAACATGAATTACAAACTACAAATACACTTTCTTATTGATGTAACTACATGGAGAGCACACGTTCTAGCCTTGATCACCATGGATATCATCAAATCTCCTTTCCTTCATCAATGTAGGCTTCATTCCAATGGTAATGGCTTCAAGATAGTTCAAAAGAACTTCATTCAATCTTCAAGAAGCAAACCACCTTGGCTTCTCATGTCAACAACTTTCATGTAATTGGATGTGTGTATATGTTGCAGGTAAAGCTCCATTGTCTAATTTTGATGTTAATTAATTAGTTTGAAGTTGTACATTTTGGTGTGGCTAATTCATTTTCAACGTTTCAGTTATGGTCGTTTGATCATATCCTTCTTGCAACGGAAGGTTTAATTTCGGAATAACAAAGTTCCCACGATTGTTGCACTAGATGAATATTAAAGTGGGTGACAAATTAATTAAAAGTGCCTTTCATATGAAATGTTACTCAGGTCCACCTTAAATTTGGCAGTGCTCCCTAGTTGCGCATTGTAGTCATGACTTTAGCATTCAAAGTAACTGAAAAGTACACAATTCATGCATGAACATTGAGTAACGCCTGATATATCAGAAAGTTACAATTACAAATCATTTTCCCACCATCCTTGAATATGTTGTATTTGGTCCCCACATATGTATGGCCTAATCACTTTGGTACTTAGTGACTAAAAAGTAATTTGTTGTTAAAATGAATGTGATTTTGGACATTACCATGTTGTTACGAATTATCCAAAGACTATGACAATATGTAACAAATCATATGAAGGACCAACATAATCAAATAACGTGGAACATGACAAAATTTTTTGGTTCCGTTGTGTTTGAATTGGTGTTCAAAAACTTTGTTGCAATTTCTCACTTATTGTACCGTAACTCTCCACTCTTGGGTCATTTCTTGATAGTAGTAAAGCATGTCATTAGATTATTTGTAAAATTTAGTTGATGAACTGCTTACAAAATTGAAGTAGCAGAACTTACCTTCATATTGATGAAGTGCTTAAAAAATAATTTTCATAAGTCCCCATGTATTCTGCCTTTAGTGTACATTGAAGTTGCCCAACTTGTTCCCTTCATTTAAACAATTTCTTACAAAATTTGAAGGAAAAGTCCCCATGTATTGTTCCTTTAGCCTACATTTAAGTTCCCGAACTTGTTACCATGTATTTTCCCTTGTAGTCCATATTAAAGTAGCATAACTTGTTACTTTCAATTCATGAGTTGGTGAAATATTTTTTTGACAAGTTTCCCCCTATTGTGCCTTTAGTCCATATTTTACTTTGACAACTTGTTACCTTCAATTGATGAAGTGGTTACAAAATTCCTATGACAACTTTCCATGTATATTGCTTTTAGTCCCCATATCAGTTTCTTAACTAACCTTTAGTTGATGAAGTTCTTACAAAATTCGTATGACAAGTTCCCATGTATATTGCCTTAAAACCCCATTTATGTTTTAGATTTTTTTCCCTGTTATGAAGTGCTTACAAAATTTCTATGAAAAGTTTTCTTTTATATTGCCTTTAGTCCCCATGTCATTTTCATAACTTGTTAGCTTTCGTTAATGAAGTGCTTATAAAATTCTGATGACAAGTTCCCATGTATATTTCCTTTAGTCCCCATTTAAGTTTCATTCCTTGTAACTGTTAGTTCATGAAATGGTTACATAATTTCTATGACAACTTCCCATGTAATTTGCCTTCAATCCCCATTTTAGTTTCATAAGTTGTTACCTTCATTTGATGAAGTGGTTAGAAGATTTGTATGACAAGTCCTTATGTATTTTTCCTTTACTCCACATTTAATTTCCCCCATTTATTTTCAGTTGAGTAAATGCTTTAAATATAATTTTTGAACTCCGTTTGTAATATTTATTTATTTGTCATGAAATTCTTCCAAAATTTTTATAACAAGTTTCTCTATAATTTTGGTCATAACTCTATATGTGTTATGCCTTAAACTTATTACATTTTGTGTATCGAATTCTTCCATTTAAGTAAGCCAAGTCTCCAGCTATGACTATATGAAATCAGACACATTGTGTTGTCCTTCGTTAGGACATGAAATGAGTTTTTTGGTGTTCTTTTGTTATTTTTTTAGGGTTCATCCTAAAGTTAATTTGTTCATTTGTTTTTAAACTTTAGGACAAAGTCATAAATTTTGTTGTTATGAAATTAATACCATGCACATTTTTTGTTCAGACATGTTTTATAACATTTTGGTTTCAAGAACGTCATACATATCATTCATATGATGGAAACCCTTACATCACTAGATGATATCTCACTTGTTGAAGACAATGTTGGTGGCAAAGATGTTATAAATGATGATAACGTTGATAATGACAACGATGTTGACCTTATTCCTGGAGTTCTCATGTGTTTTGAGACACTTGATGCCGTAAAAAATTTTTATAGAGACTTTGCAATCAGAACTGGATTTGGTATTAGAATAAGAAGTGCAAGAAAGGGAAAGGACAACGAACTTAAATATGTTAAGCTAGTTTGTTGTCGTGAAGGCAATTAAGTGTCCACCATACATCCAGAGCTTAGGACACTCCCTAACCAGACCAAGCAATGTCAAGCTACAATATCAATTGCAAAAAAAGACGACAGATGGCACATAAAAAATGTTGTCACTAAACACAGTCACGACATTAGTCCAAAAAAATCAAGGCTAATTGCAGGAAATCGAAAAGTTAATATGCATGCTAGGCAAACTGTTGACATCAATGACGAAGCCAGAGTACGCATCAACAAGAGTTTTCGTTTGTTTGTTTGTGAAGTTGGATGATATGACAATTTAGTGGCTACATATAACCCCAACACAAATGGGTTTAGCTCTCCATTATCATGGAGAGCCCAAGCTTACAAAATGGAAGTGGAAGAGGAAAGAGATACAAAGAGGAAGAAAGGGTAGTTCCCACAAACCCTAGTAGACCTCCAAGGGCTCCAAAAATGTGTTAGTCGATCTCCAAACCGTCCAAGATGAATTCCCCCTCGTGAAAACAGAAGAAAAAGGGTCAACTTGCCACATCAACGAAAATAGCACCTGGCGGAAGCCTCTCACCGCCAGGCACTAGCTATCAAAAAGTGTTGAAACCTTGCATGTACCGCCCAGCAGTGTCCAGGTGCCGCCAGGCGGTGAGTAACTGGGGCGCCTAGTGCTTGCGTTGTGTCGCCAGGCGCTGACTGCCTTGTTTTGGTCTTGTGCCTGGCGTTGGTGTTGTGTCGCCAGGCACTTCCTGTTGCTTCCTTCTTATGACCTTTTTTTATCTTCTCCTTACTATTCCGGGTCACTCATTTATCTGAATTTTTGGAACAAAGCTTCCAATATATAAATAGACAAAAAAATGAGGATTAGTGGTATATTTAGATCAAAGTAACCCAAAATGTATTTATTTACAAAAGTAAGGTAAAATTGAGGATTAAGTAGGTTAAAAGCTTTGGAAGAGATGATTTTGCTAATAAAATGTAGCTTGGATAATGGTAAAAATTAACATTATCATATGCATACAATGTCATGATATCCAAAGTAAGAATTTGAAATTTCACATAGCCCATGGTAGCTATCTTTCATTGTCATTACACAAGGAGTATTGATGAACTTCTTCTACAATACATTGGCTGACACCATATTTTAACAAATAATGACTATAATCCATGTTGAAAACCAAATACTTAACAAAACTGCAGAAAATGACAAATATTGATAGTAATTGTTTATGTTGTCATAAATGGAGGTCATACAAAAATCTAGTATTTACATTGCAATGTTGACCACAAAAATTTGTCAACACATTCCAATCATCCTATGATAACATAAAAAAGTTTGTTCCATTTTATTTACACGTTTAGCTATGTACATGGCAGACAAGTGTACAAAACAACATCTAACTTGTTATGATTAATTCATAGTCTTCAAGAACTTTTTGTCGTTCGGTGTTGTCAACATCTAGTACCCATTGACAAATGTACTCCTGCCTGATATACTGAAGTTGTTCCTACACAATAAATTATGATTAACTCAAACATTTACCAAAAACATTCTAAAACTATTGTTAAACATCAATAATATGTAACTACATCAAACAGTATCACAAACACAAAAAAGCCCTATAACGTCACCCATATAACGTCTATCTAGAAAAAGTTCCACGTTAAAAATTACCGGTGACATTTTTGTAAATTATTTGACTTTTTTAACGTCTGCCCATTCCAACACAGACGTAATTTAACGTTTGACCCACAGTACCCCGACGTTATGTAAAAATTAACATTTGAGCTCTCTGTCCCCGACTTAATTTAATGTCTGACCCACTCTGCCCCGACTTAATTTAACGTCTGACCGCCTCTGCACCGACATTAAGTAACGTCTGACGACGCAGCTCCGACGTCAATTTTTGGGTTTTCTCTACGCGAAACGCATAAACCCTAATTGTTTCGTCGCGCCACCAATTTTTTGCGAAGCTTCTCCATCGGCAACCACCATTATGGGCTCCTCTAGGTAATTTTTGAACGTTTTTCACCACCAAACTTGTTGGGATTTGATTATAGATTGATTTTAGGCGTTTTGAACCGAATATTTTCCGTTTTCATCCTCATTTGCAGTGTTTCGCGATCCTTCCCGTCGGTGACCATTATTCTGACCTCCTCTAGGTGAGTTTCGAACATTTTTCACCACCAAACTAGTTGGTATTTGATTGTGGATTGATTTTAGACATTTTCAACCGAATATTATGCGTTTTCATCCCCATTTGCATCATTTTGAAATTATTTTGCTTGTTATCTTTTTTTCATTGTATGTATGTAATTGCCTGTATTTTTTTATTTGCAATTATAATTTTTATCTTAGACTATTTTTTTTTAGTTTTTTTGACCTATTTCTTTTTTTAATTGAATTTTTATAATAATATTTGTAAAATTACGAAATAAAATTATATTTATTGTTATTTGTAAAATTGGACTAATTGTATTTGATTTTTTAATATTATTGTTGCATTAATTTTTATTTTATGTATGTAGATTTATTATAGATTCATTGTGGACCAAGGTCGATCTTCCGAATATGGATTCATTGAACCTCAAACCATT
>Ga0214544_1004490_pt1 | contig 28026 bp, 16 predicted proteins | sample CNSS3metaG_FD_160074 | JGI IMG/M metagenome (GOLD analysis project Ga0214544, IMG submission 160074) | Root nodule microbial communities from cowpea collected in UCLA plant growth center, Los Angeles, California, USA - CNSS3 | ecosystem: Host-associated > Plants > Roots > Nodule | place: USA...
TTATAATTTAATTTAATTTATATTTTATTTTTATAATTTTATATTAAAAAATTTATAAAATTCATATTTTTTTAAATATTTGCGGGTATCGGGTATCCACGGGTACCCGCGGGTTTTAAAAATATCCTCGGGTATTTTTTAAGCGGATACCCGACGGGTAAACGGGCGGGTAACGGACGAATTTTTTTTTAGCGGGTCGGGTACGGGTATCATACTATCCATGCCCGACCCGACCCGTTGCCATCCCTACGCACCACCGTATGACTCGCTTGTCGGCGACATCGACCACCGTCGGCGTGGACGTCGACGTTAACGCCTCCTCGACCCACGACCTCTTTCTTCCGCAAGAGAGAAAGGCATCATGATCCCTATAACTCACCACCGCACCTGCCACCGCGATTGGGTCGCGCGAGCCCCATAGAACTGACCCCTTGGCCGTCGTGACGTAGTCTGTCTCTGCAGTCTCGTCGCCGTTCACCGAGAGGGCCACCAGTGGTGTTTGTTTTTTCTTTCTTCTCCAATGCGCGAGCCACCACTATAGCCTCAAGGTCACAACGTCGCCTGCTTCCTGGTGCGTCCGAGCCGCTGGCAACGATGCTAATCGCCACTAGAAGCGTCGCTGGCCTTCACGATGCTCCAAGCTTCTCGAACCTCTTCTCGCGCGAGCCACACTGGGTTTGGAAGCTACGCCACCAAGCCTTATCGTCGCGCCCCCAATCGAAGCCGCTATCACTCAGCCCGTTTGCACTCCGACTCGCAGGCGGCAATGTCGCTGACAATTTTTGTTCTTTTTTGCTTTACTATTCTGTTATCGTGGTTTTGTGCAGGTTTAAGATGAAAGTGATAAAGGAGGGATTGAGAGGAGGTGAATTTGTTGAGTGAACCAAGGGGAACAATGGGTTATGGTGTTTTAGTTGGAATCAAGAGGGTGAAGGTGTTGTTTTTCATCTTGTAGAGAACAAAATGAGAAAAAGCCCCCTTGAGTGAAGAAGGTGAAAGTCTCCTTGAATGAAAGGACCTTGATGATATTTGTTGTGTCTCTGCTCTGTTCATTTCCTACCTCGAGACGTGGGATAAGGTTGAAAGCAGATGTTGTTTCCTGCTCTTTCCTTGTTCAATCATCATGACCATGGCGAGCTAGCTACCATCCCTACCTATCAGAGACCTTAGATCTTACGTTAACCTCTTCTTCTATTTTATTTTTGTTTCATTTTTTTACACATTTTTTTTTGAAAAGGGAATAAAACAAAATAAAATAAAAAGTAAAAATTAAAATCAAAATTAAGAATTAAAAAAAAATAAAAATAAAACATCAAATAAAATAAAAAACATCAAATAAAATAAAATAAACAAGATAAAGAAACCAAGATTAAATAAAACAAGATTAAACTAAATTTAAAATGAGATTAAAATAAAGTAGGAATATATCCATACTCAAATCAATGTTCACTGATCTTTTGTTTTCTTTTTATTTTTCTTCCTCTTCCTATCTATTTTTTGAAAACAAAATTATTTTTTTTACCCGGATGAAATTGGATGTTGACAGCTGTCCCTCTTTACTTAGATTTTACTAATAATATGAAAATTGACTTTTCATAGTATCATGGTAAAAGATAAGTGAAGATAGAGACACTAATTTCGTCTGGGTTTTGAACAAGGAAGGGGTGACTAAAAAAATGATTTAAAGGGATGTGATGACCAATTCTAAGAAGAGGGTCAGGATCCAAAGAAGAAAAAAAACTCGACCATTTCGAAGGAGAGGGTCCTGATGTCAAGAAAGAAATAAATGATCGTTCCATCGGAGAGGGTCTTGCTATAACAAAGAAATCAATGACCATTCCATTGGAGAGGGTCTTGATGTGAAGAAAGAAAATCAATGACCATTCCATCGGAGAGGGCCTTGATGTAAACATAAGCAAATCAATGACCATTCCATCGGAGAGGGCCTTGAGTAAACATAAGAAAATCAATGACCATTCCATCGGAGAGGGCCTTGATGTAAACATAAGAAAAATCAATGACCATTCCATCGGAGAGGGCCTTGATGTAAACATAAGAAAATCAATGACCATTCCATCGGAGAGGGCCTTGATGTAAACATAAGAAGATCAATGATCATTCCATCGGAGAGGGCCTTGATGTAAACATATGAAAAGCAATGACCATTCCATCGGAGAGGGCCTTGATTTAAACATAAGAAAATCAATGACCATTCCATCGGAGAGGTCCTTGATGTAAACATAAGAAAATCAATGACGATTCCATCAGAGAGGGCCTTGATGTAAACTTAAAAAAATCAATGACCATTCCATCGGAGAGGGCCTTGATGTAAACATAAAAAAATCAATGACCATTCCATCGGAGAGGGCATTGATGTAAACATAAGAAAATCAATGACCATTCCATCGGAAAGGGCCTTGATGTAAACATAAGAAAATCAATGACCATTCCATCGGAGATGGCCTTGATGTAAACATAAGGATATCAATGACCATTCCATTGGAGAGGGTCTATACCTGAAAGGATGAACCTGAAGATGATTTTGACATGTTGGCAAACATCATGTGAATGCTTAACATCGGTGAAACTTGTACACAATATTTGTACCGATTGAAATTTTTTTCAAATTTTCTCTTTTTGAACAATTTTTTTAATTGACTTCCATTGATTTTTATGATGTTTGATGGACGATGTAATATGATGAAAGTGCATGATAATGGCGAAACATGCAAAGGGAATCTTTTGCAGTTTTACTTTTTGCATTTTTTTTCTAAACAACTAGCCTAGGACGTCAAACAACTTGGGCTTTGTGGGGTATATTAATCTGGATCGGTGGGCCAGACAAAGCTGGGCTTAGGCTAGATAAAAATGTGCTTGGGGGTCAGTACGAAACTAGGCTCAGGGGCCATATAAAACTGGGCTTGAGGGGCCAATACGGAACTTGGGTTCGTGGGCCAGATAAAACTGGGCTTGGGGGGCCAATACGAAACTAGGCTTAGGGGCCAGATAAAATTGGGCTTTGTGGGCCAATATGAAACTAGGCTTGATGGGCCAGTGCGAAACTAGACTTGTGGGCCAGTACGAAACTGGGCTTGGGCTAGTCTAAAACACAGCTTGGAGGCTAGTCAAAGCTAGCTTTATGGCAAGTACGAAACTAAGTTTGTAGGATATATAGGTCTTTCATATGAATGAAGATGACCATCAATTTGAGAAATGTAAAGAAGATGATTTTTGTAAATTGATTCCTTCAGAAGAAACAATAGTTGAAAAAGTATGATGCATGAAAATTCTCACTTGTGTCATGATGTCAAGATTTTTTTGCTTTTTGAATCGAGTGTCAACGCACGACATGATGATATGACATGCAAATGGTTATACATGATAGAAAGCATGTTTTCTTATTTTTAAGCACAACGAATAAAAACATTATTGTAGAGATCAAGAGCCTGAAATGCATGAGTGCATGATGAAAAACTTGTTATGCTCTACCTTTTTGAAGTTTTGTTTTTTCATGCTATGTCCTCTTTCCAGTCATCAAGCTTATTGTTATGGAGAACGTGGGATGGAATTCGAAGTATTTTGAAATGGAGTTTTTGAAAAGAAAGTAATGATTGCAAGAGAGAAGTGACAAGGTGTTCAGACATTGGTAAGCATGATTTTAAAGAGGAGAAACAAGGTGCCGAAACCTTGGCAGGGTGTTGAAACCTTAACTTAAAGAGGAGAAAACAAGTTGTAAAAACCTTAACAGAGTGTAGAAACCTCGACTTAAGCAAGAGAAACAAGGTGTCAAAACCTTGGTGCGGGGATCAAGGTGTCGTAACCTTGATATGTAGGAGAAAACAAGGTGTAGAAATCATGGTGCAGGGATCAGGGTGTCATGACCCCGATATGCAAGAGAAACAAGGTGTCAAAACCTTGGTACAAGGATCAGGGTGTCGTAACCCCGATGTGCAAGAGAAAACAAGGTGTTAAAACCTTGGTGCAGGGATCGGGGTGTCGTAACCCTGATATGCCAGAAAAACTTGATTCATAAGGATTTTGTAACTTGAAGGAGGAAACATGAATGTATGTTGATCCTTTTGTGTTTTTTAAGGGGAAGGATTCAATAACCATTCATACTAATGAAAAGGGCTTCTATCCAAAAGATTTTTTTTTTGGATTGAGGGTAACATATGTTATGGTTGTTTGTGCAAGATGCATGTCATTATGTCAACTCATGAATGATGAATGTATGTACAACCCTTTTCATTTTCTCGTTACTCAAGGTGTTAAAACATTAATGCTAGAACCAGGGTATCGAAACCCTGATATGCATGAAAACCTGAATGCGTGGTGGAAAAAGGTTGGTTGTGCCTTGTCTTTTGATTTTTCTATGCATGCCTGAGTCAATTGTTTTATTTGCAATCATCAAACTCATTGATTTTGAATGTTCCATGAAAATTAGGGATGTCACACATCTCGAGGTCCAACATCTGAAATGATTATATTTTTGATTTTCTAGTTTGCGACATTAGTGCATGCATGCTTGAATTCACAAGTGAGTTAAAGGCCAAGAATTTTTAGAAAGAGTTTGAAAGAGACTGAGGTAGCCATGTGGGTATGTTGTTCCTCACACACCGCTCAAAGGAAAAGTAACTTGTGAATGTCAAGGCGAAAAACACAAGAGTTCCCAAAAAGGTTGCCCCAATTTTGGTGTCTTAGAACAAGTGCTTGAGAATATGGATACGTGAATGTTAAGACGAGAAACTCATGAGATACACAAAGTTGCCTCAATTTTGGCGTATCGGGAAGAATTTGAATGAAGTATGAGTTTTGGGTCAGAAAAGATAGTGGATATGGAAGGGATTGGATTAAAAGAATGGCCTAGTTGGTTTATTTCCTTTCCCTTGCTTTTGGTAAGATAACAGGGAGTTCCCCTCTTCCTAAGACACTGTTTTTTTTAAATCAATTCTCTAGTTTGATCAGTTTATTGAAAAACCCTATTTTTGTATTATTTCCTTTGAAGCATCATCTAAACAACATGCATAAAATTTCCAATGGCTTAGAAGGGGTTCGATGAGATGACGAGGACCGATTAGGGAGTTAGCCCAGTTTGATTTGGTATCAGGGCACCATATGTTTGGGCTTCCCCCATTTGTTGATGACATGAAGAAAAAGATAGGGACTTCAAGAGTTTGTCCAGTGTGAGAGTATGGATTGGCATAAGGGCACAAAATGTGTTTAACTTGCCCTAGTTATTGAAGAAAGGGACTTCAAAGGTTTCTCTGATTTGAGGATCTGGATTGACACACTGCCCTGGTCGAGAAGGAACAAAGAGGTTGAAAAATGATGCGAAGTTAAAAAGTTTCCCTTATTTGAGGATTTGGATTGACACACTGTCCCATTTATGAAGAGGTTGAAAAAATTATGGGGACTTCAAAAGTGTACAAATTATGTTTGGTCTGCCCCAATTATGGTAAGGCATGAAGAGGTTGAAATGTGGTGGGGACTCTAGACGTTGCCCCTAGTGTAACCATGATAATTAAGGTGAAGTTGCCCTTTGGATAAATGAATGGTCATACAAATGGTAAAATGACGTAACTACCCCAGTTTGAATTTTGGAGAAAAATGTTCGACAATTGTATGCAAAGGTTGGACAAGGTTTAGATTGTGAGTAGAGGATATGATAGGAAATGAAGATGAAATCCATGAAGAGGGTGAAGTTGCCCTTTCTTTGGATAAATGAATGGTCATACAAATGGTAAAATGACGCAACTATCCCAGTTTGAATTTTGGAGAAAAAGGTTCGACAATTGTATGCAAAAGTTGGACAAGGTTTAGATTGTGAGTAGAGGATATGATAGGAAATGAAGATGAAATCCATGAAGAGGGTGAGAATGAAAAAACGAAGGAGGATGCCCCTTATCTAATTGATTAATCATGCTTATTTTAAGGAGCTTTTGGCATATGTGAATAAAAAAAAAAACTGTCTTAGCCATTGAAAGCAAATCTCAAAACATGTTTTTCAATTTTCATATTTCCCTTTATTTTTCCTCTTTTTAATTTTGGACAAACCTTTCAACACGTCAAAATGATTTCCATGAATTATTTTTTTTTAAAGGTAATGACAATCGATCTTGGATTTGTGTGGGCTTTATTAGGCTTGTATCGTGACCAAAGCTAAGGGTATGAAAGCAAATGTGGATAGTAAAAAAAACCCAAAAAGATGTGATGGTATTTTGGAACAGAGGTCTTTGAATAACGTTGCATCCAAAATTTATTTGACTCTTTTATGTTCACCATTTCTTTATTTTTTTAATGGATTTTTTTTTTCTTTTTTTTATTGGTGAACCGTTTGTCAAACAAAAATGCGAACATGATATCAACCCTCATTGTGAGGGTGACCCTTGTTCAAGGTGATTTGAAAGAAAAATATTTTTATTTGCTTCTTTAAAGCTCAAAGGGGTTATAAAGGATGATATTTTTTTGTTTTATGATAAACAAACATGGTCACACATCACTTCCAAAACATGATTATTTTCTCTTTCAAGAAATTTTAACCCAGGAAACAAAAAAATTGGTTCATGTTATAATTTGTCCCTTGATTTTAATTTTGTCTTTTTTTCTAAATTTTTTTTGTCTCGACGAATTCAGGGACCACCCAACCAGTGTAGGCAATGATAAACTTGGCAAATCTACCCAGCGTAACGATTTGTGTTTATCAATTTGGGTAATGTTAGGGTTGACAAGACAAATCCTTCATTCTAGGAAAGTCGAAGGATGAATGTTTTCAAAATATGCACACACGAATGTCTCGAAAAAAAAATCAAGTTATTGTTCTCAATTAAACATTTGGCCCTAGGAGAACGTGACACCCCATTATTCTTTTTTTTTCCTTTTGATCATTCATTTTCTATTTTTTGTTGTTATTTTTTTTGTAAAAATAATGAATTTGACGATTTGCAAGAAAACAATTGACTCAAAACATGACAATCTTTTTTATTTCCTTCAGCTCATTTTTTGTGACATCGTGTATTCATATGAGGTAAGATGGATGATATGGCTTAAAAAACTGTGTACACGCCACTATGAATAAAGACAACCATTGAATACAACACAAGTTTGTGCCCAAGATGCACTTACTCACTTGTATGCCGATGTGACTAAAGAGCAACACGCATGATATGCAAATAATTGAAAAACAACTACATGAGACGTAATGCATGTGCCTTAAGAGGCATTTATTCTCATGATATGATGATGAAATGTGATATACTTATTTGAAAACACCATGGATGATATGTAGAGTGACATAATGAAATGCATGTTTACGCTTCAAGAGATGCTTATTTTCATGAGATGTGATGTATGATATGAAAATGCTATGCATGATTATGCCTAAATAGGCACTTATTCACATGTACATTATGCACACAGAAAGATGATGATTAAAGCAAACAATCTCCCTTTGTGCCTTAACAGAGGTTTAGCGCCTAATGGATCTAAGGTAAAGTACATGCGCTCACCGGGATGGTTCCCTAAACTTAAGGATCAAGGTCACTAGAGCTATGGTCCACTTCATGATATTTCCCACAATAGTTGGTATACAACAAGGAGTGAGAGTACCAAGGAAACAAGCAAACTCTAGCTGGGGTTCTCACAATGACCACTTGGGAAGTTCATCCACTGTGGCACCGCTACACAATCCCCTCTAAGTCTAAGTTACACAGACTCGGGTATAGGGCCCACTCATGATATGCACAATGTGTGTGCGTGGAGAGAGAATGGTGCATACCATAACCCCCACATGCAAAACAGCAAAAAAAATCCTAAGCAAATATGTAACAAAATAAGAAAAACTATTCACAAAAAAATTATTCCAAGAGACAAATATATACACATGCAAATAAAGACAATAATAAACAAATAAGAAGAGGAAAGAAAACATAAGGAAAAACCACATTCAGTTCGCATATCTAATTAAATGGCTTGACTCTCTAGCGTCCCCAGTGGAGTCGCCAGCTGTCACAACCGAAATCGTGATGGGAACGCGAACCAAAAAATAAAACGAGTTTTGAAAAGAGATTGGGAGTCGCCACCATAGTTATTTCTGGAAAACTATGGAAAACCATAAAATAAAGAAAGTCTGGGAAAAACCAAATTTTGGATTCGGGAGTTGGTTACGCGTAGGGAAGGTGTTAGCACCCTACGCGCTCACCCGAAGGCGGTACCTTTAATTAAAAATGCAAAGTCAATGTGGTTTTCAAAATGTTAATTTTCCCCAAGAAAAAAAATAATAAGATAAAAATATTTTTTTTATTTTTTGGGCCCGACAAGGATTTACCTTGGTCCTACGTATTCTCATTAAAGATGAGAAATCAGGGTTACGTAGTTCTTTAAAAGATATTTGAAAAAACAATTGAGAAAAATATTTAATTTTTTTTAGATGAACCTGACAAGGACTGGCCTTCTCCTACATATCTCACAATGGAGAATCAAGGGTCACGTAGTTCTTGAAAAAAATATTTGTTGAAAAATGTTGATATTTGTATTTTTAAAATTTCGTATTTTTTGGTATTTTTTTGAATTACTTGAAAATATGTGTCATACCATGCGAGCGGTCGGACAGACACTAAAAGAGAAAGAAAACTATTTTTGATATTTTTGAAAATGAGTGTTACACGGTGTGAGCGACCGGACAGACACAATAAAGCAAAAAAGAACATTTTTCGTTCTTTAGATTTTTCTATTTTTTTGTAATTTTTTTATAATTTGAAAATATTTTTGTTTTATTTTTTTTAGAAAATTATAAAGATAGAATTTAATAAAAAAAGGATAAAAGTGGAAAAACAAAATGTGAGAATAAGGATGGATCTGGCTACTAGTCCAACCTCTTCCTTTCTCAAATAAGAAAACCCTAAAAGCTTATTCCTCTTCCCCTCTCACGCAGACCTTGTCCTCGCAGAATCCGCAGCCGTTGCACCTTCATCGCACCACCGCGTGACTGGCTCGCCGACGACATCGACCACCGTCGACGTTAACGCCTCCTCGACCCACAACCTCTTTCTTCTGCAAGAGAGAAAGGCATCATGATCCCTGCAACTCACCACCGCCGCACCTGCCACCGCGATTGGGTCGCGCGAGCCCCACAGAACTGACCCCTTGGCCGTCGTGACCGTCTCCACAGTCTCGTCGCCGTTCACCGAGAGGGCCACCAGTGGTGTTTGTTTGTTCTTTCTTTTCCAATGCGCGAGCCACCACTATAGCCTCAGGGTCACAACGTCGCCTGCTTCCTGGTACGTCAGAGCTGCCGATAACGATGCTAATCGCCACTAGAAGCGTCGCTGGCCTTCGCGATGCTCTAAGCTTCTCGAACCTCTTCTCATGCGAGCCACACTGGGTTTGGAAGCTACGCCACCAAGCCTTATCGTCGCGCCCCCAATCGGAGCCGCTATCACTCAGCCCGTTTGCACTCCGATTCGCAGGCGGCAATGTCGCCGACAATTTTTGTTCTTCTTTGCTTTACTATTATGTTATGGTGGTTTTGTGCAGGTTGAAGATGAAAGTGATAATGGAGGGATTGAGAGGAGGTGATTTTGTTGAGTGAACCAAGGGAAACAATGGGTTATGGTGTTTTAGTTGGAATCAAGAGGGTGAAGGTGTTGTTTTTCATCTTGCAGAGAACAGAATGAGAAAAAGCCCCCTTGAGTGAAGAAGGTGAAAGTCTCCTTGAATGAAAGAACCTTGATGATATTTCTTGTGCCTCTGCTCTGTTCATTTCCTACATCAAGACGTGGGACAAGGCTGAAAGCAGATGTTACTTCCTGCTCTTTCCTTGTTCAGTCATCATGACCATGGCCAGCTAGCTACCATCCCTAAAGACCTTAGATCTTACATTAACCTCTTCTATTTTTTTTTATTTCACCTTTTTACACATTTTTTTTGAAAAGGGAATAAAACAAAATAAAATAAAAAGTAAACAAAATATGATTAAAATCAAAATTAAGAATTAAAATAAAAAAATAAAAAAAACATCAAATAAAATAAAAAAGATAAAATAAAATAAATAAGATAAAGAAACCAAGAGTAAATAAAACAAGATTAAACTAAATTTAAAATGAGATGAAAATAAAGTAGGAATATATCTATACTCAAATCAATATTTACTACTCTTTTGTTTTCTTTTTATTTTTCTTCCTCTTCCTATCTATTTTTTGAAAACAAAATTATTTTTTTTATCTAGGCAAAATTGGGTGTGACAAATTGCAGTTTATAATTGAAACACCAACAATAAATGCAAATTTATTTATTCCACTGAATATGATTCGTATTTGGAGAAATACTTTGGTCCTTTGTTACCTTATTCCAACACCCCCATCTACCTTAATGTGCTCAAATGGACATTGAATTTCAAATTAATTAACATAAGCCATAAAGATAAAAAGTTATTCATGTTTCTTCCCTTTTCCCTTGGGGATTTTGCTGAGCACACTAGCATCAAGATTTCTGTAGTGATGTTGCATCTGACCAAAAATCTTGTACACAAAGTTGTCAACTTCATCCTCGTACTTTTCATAGAAAACTGGAAGTGTATGTGCAGCAACAAAACCTAAGAGAAAAAAAAATTGTCTCAGCAATCAATCAAGTGTTAAAATTCATAGAAGTCCTTGAAGGTATAATTTTTCTATTACTTTAGTCCAGTGGTAGAGACCCTTTACATGAAACATTGTAATTTTGATTTGTACAGTTAACTGTACTTAACATCAAAATCAAAACCAAAATTAGTATTCATAAGTGTTTGAAGATTCACCATAGGGATAGCACTCAAAACTCGAAGAATCCAAATTCATGACTAAAATAATCATAAATGGCTAGTTTTAGGGACTAAAATAATAATAAATGGTTAATTTTAAAAATTAAAATTTAAAATGACAAAAAGTGATCAAATCTAAGGACCAAAATAATAGTTATTATGTTATGTAAAGGGGGTTTTCTAATCACAAGACTAAAATTACAGTGTTGTTGAAGGTTAAAGCAACTTTTTACTTATTAGTTGAAACATATAACAGTTTTTCAAACTTGCAGACAGCTAAGTCACAAAGCTGTAATAATCCAAATAATAAAAGCAAAAGAACATTTTACTATCTTTCTAGAACTCCACTATTATTGACTGAAATTTATTAGAAATCCCAGATTTTAGTAGCTTCTACTTTCAAACCAGGAAAAACTTATTAAGTGAGAAGTGACTCATCAAAATTTGCAATTTTCAATAAATTTCAACTAATACTAGAGAGAGTGTTATAAAGGAAGTGTTGGAAAGAAAAGAATATTTGACAATGTATGAATGAAAAGAAGAAAGCATGTCTCTCACCAATATAGATGACAGATATGAAATTGCACCAGCTTCCAATCACAGCACCAGCAAACAAAGCTCCTACAACCTGGGAAAGTTTTGACCATTGATCACAAATTTAATGGTGAAATACATGTCATTTTTTCTCTACTACATGTAGAAATAAATAAACTCACTTTAAAGGTATGTAAATGGTTAAAAGCAAGTGGTAGATTGTGGAAATGCTCTGTTATGGTTGTGCATTCCAGACATTAACCATTCAATTTGTTACTTTGCTATGCAAATATGATACCCCAAATCAAGAAAAACCAACAAATCTATTCATTTATTTGTCAAAGCTTCACCCCTTATGCCTTGAAATAGGGAGTGAAACTACAATTTTAGTTCCGCAGTTTTACAGAAACACTCTTAATTGACTCTAAAGTGGCTTAGATTTCACTGATGTGGCATGGAAGATCCTGTCATGAACGTAAACAGACTAAAACTATGTAAGAATCTATGGAATACAATGGTATTTCATTAAGTGTCAATGTTAGACCAAACCTCACAATAAGAAGATCAAACAAGCATGTGCCATGAAAATTGGCAGGTGTAAATAACATAACTATCTAAAAACTATGCAGAAAATTTCAAAGTAAATGAATTAAGTGAAAAACAAGTGTTGATACAAACAAAAGAAGTCAGAAGTCCGAAACTACACATGACAATACCAAAGTATATGAACATAAATGCAAACATACAATAAGAAACTGCTTCAGATTTCCTCCACAAGCAGCATCTTGAAGAATTCTCAAGCCCCGGTTAACCTCACCACCGACTACAGTTGCAATATTTACAAACAGTTCTTCTGGGAGAACAAGACGGGGTACATCAGATGGTTGTCTGTCAACATAAACAACAAATCATACTCAGTTAAAACATCATAAAATTTATGAAAACAAAAAAGAGGTAAAGATGCATGAATAACCTGTTGAAGAAGCCAGCAGCATTTGACCATAGAAACTGTGCAAGCATGACAAGAACCAATGCAAAGCATAAAAGAGTAAGAAAATGGTAGTTAAGCCATTCAAAAAGCACCCATATAACCGTTGCACTAGTTAAAACACTAGCAGAAATTTTCTTGTTCCTCCATAACAAGACATCAGCAGCTGTGACATTCAAAGGCAAACACAAAAGATTATTTAAATGGTTTAGTTAATGATAATACAGTATATGTTTCATAGTTTAAATATAGAGAAGTACATAGTTTAAATACCATACATTTTCCACCCCCTAAAATATGGTGCACTGGTTTCTCACGTCCAAACAGTCTATTGATCTGGGAACCCACTGAATCTGATTTCTCACCCTCAAAGAATGATACAGTTTTTTTCTTCTCAACAAATGTGTCCACAAGGCTTTCAATAAGGTTTTCAGCTGTGATTTTATCAGACATTATTCCTGTGCTACCAACAACAACAAAAAACATGGTCAAAGAATGTACAAGATAGCTTTCATACAGAAACCAAAGTCTGTCTTATTAGTATCATATATGAGAAACCAACACAATGTAAAGGCTAAATTTTTTTTCTAGGTCATAACATATGAAGTGACCATATTCATAAATGCTACTGTTGCAACTATCCGACACAGAAAAGTTGTGTAGGTCACAGATGAAACATATATAGCAAATGATTAATTTTATCTCTCCGCATTTAAAACTCATCAAGCTTGACACATTGACAATATTTTTTTTGCCCTCAAATCTTAGCACTACAAAATTTCACAACTCCTCAAAATTAATACTATACTTCAATCTTTCCAGAACTCAACTTTGCAACAAGCCTTAAATTCCTCGTGCGTAACACAGCCCTTCAAAGCCAGAAACTCCCTTTCTTTCACAATTTCTCAAGATTAGTATTTTATTTTTAAATGACACCCTTCGTTAGGCAGAAAGCGCTGCTTCATAAAATTAAAGAAATCTCAATCGTTATTGCAGTCGGAAATACAAACCCCAGTTAAAGAAACTCAATCACCCAAAAGGGTAACCAGAGTACATCATCAAAATATCAATGGAACTACTGAAATTATAAAAAAAAAATGAAAAGAAAAAAGGAATAAAAGAAGTGCTAAAGATTCATTTTTTATTAATTCAAACCACCACATGTGAATTTAACACGCCAATCATAAGACATGCATACCCAACAACCAATTACAGAGGAAAGGGAAAAAATATTCAGTATCATAAGCAAATGAATCTCTCTAACCAGTGTAAGAAGAGGAAGAATGAAACAGAAATAGAGGCAGAGAGAGTCAGAAAGAGAGGCAGAGAGGAACAGAAAGAGAGACAGAGAGAGAAACAGAGAGAGGGTGTCTTATGGAGTCAAAAGATTATCATAAATTCAATGAAAAACAGTAAAATACATAGTAATAACTGAACTCACCAACTGGTCAACTACCAAGAACACCAAATCATATGTTTCTGCTTTTATTTATAATCTACTTTGATTTTGAGTTGAATTTTGATGGTAATGAAGAAGCCTTCAAATTTTTGTTCAAGGTTGTCCAATAAAAAATTAAACATTGAAGGATGAGAAGACGAAAGGCTGCGGAAGAAGACAATTATGTTTTTAATATCTATAACATTATCAACTTATATTTTAATATTATAATTTTTTTAACTATATAAAATTTTTAATTCATATAAATTTTGACTTGAATGGCCGTAAAATATATTCTTATTTTTTAAAAGTTTTAAATTATGATTATTATTTTAAAATAGACTAATAATATGTGTTTTATAAATTTAACAACAGGTTTTGGATATATGTATATCAAGATTATTTTCTAATATAGTTATGTAATCTTATTCAACACAAAAATAGTTAATTAGTTTTAATAAATTTAAAACTATGGAAAAATATAATTAGAATGTAAGAAAAATAAAAAAGAATGAATGGAATATTATATGGGAAAACAAAAAATATTGTTGTGTAGCAATGTAATACAAATTTTCATCCAAATTATCTATATACATAAAACTTACTTAAGTAAACATTGTATAAATTTCTCTGTAAATTATTTGGAGAAAAAAAAATACAATTATTTGTCAATTAAAATTAAGCCATCTATAATTATTATTCATAAAAATTCATTATTAATTTTATTCCTATTAATGTAATTTTTTTTTAATTTTGCAACTATTTTCTTAAATTCAATCAACTATTTACAATATAAAAAACCTAAACTTTTAAAAAAATGAAAAAATATATGTATTTTATAATTACTTTCTATGAATATGCCTTTTATAAATTCAATAATATTTTTTATTTTAATAATTATAATAAAATTATTTTTTTTATTCTGTTTTTTTTGCTGTGTTGTAATAAGAAAAACAAGTTTATATAATTACTTTTGTATAATTTATATAATGTTTTTCTTAATATATATATATATATATATATATATATATATATATATATATATATATATATATATATATGTGTGTGTGTGTGTGTGTGTGTGTGTTATTTTAACATATAAATTATTTTATTTTATTTTATTATTCTTATAACTTTCTTTAAAATTTTTTCCAAAGTTATGCTAATATAAGTTTATCTTACTTTAATAACGTCAAACTTTTATTTCATATTTATTTTTTAATTGAATAAATGATATGTACATAACTTAATTGCCATATTTATTCTACTAACAGCTTGACATATTTAATTTTCTCTATTAGTCTCTTTTAATCATATTATATTATTTTTTGCATTATTTTTTGCTTTTATACTTTTGCTTTCTTTAAAGTTGAGTGTGCATGAATTATTTTTGTTTTAATATTACGGTATTATTCATCTATAATGTGTTAAAATTAATTAAATTAAATAAATATAAAAACAACTAGATACATATTTCAAAAATAACATTAAAAAAATATAATTTTAAGAAATTAATTTATATGGGAATAAATAAGTCTCATTATTAGAATATATTTAGTTATTTTTACAAGATGAGAAATAAACAATTTTTAGGAGTTATTTAGAACATGTATGTAAGAAAAACCTTCTATGGAAGACTCTTAATTGTTTAAGTAAAATCTCGTTATTAATATCTAACATATCATGAATCCAATAAATCTTAGTTGGCCTATCTTCCCAATGATAGGATAACAAAACGCCTATTATCAAGTTAAATGGAAGTCTCATTCAACTTCTCATTACTTGAAATTTGGTTTACATGACTAGATATGAATGAAGGTAGGATACATTTATTAATATGATTGTTTTCTTACCCATACTCGACCCTATTTTACCAAAGTCAGGGTACTAATTAGCTCAAAGTTGCAATACGTTAATAGTACTCGTACCTGGTCTTATTTCACCAAAGTCAGGTACTGGGTAGTAACTAGTCCAAAGCTGCAATATGCCTATAGTACCCGTACCGGCCTTATCTCACTAAGACTAGGTACTAGGTACTGACTAGCCCAAAGCTGCAATACGCCTATAATACTCGCACCCAATCCTATCTCACCAAGGTTAAGTACTGGGTACAACTCCACGACCACAGGACTCCTATAGTACCATATCCGGCCCTCTCCCACTAAGGCCAAGTATTGATACTGACTACTTCAAGGCCATAAGACTCCTATAGTACTCGTACCTGACCCTATCTCATCAAAGCTAGGTGCTAGGTACTAGCTACTCCAAGGCCAGGAAGTCAACCTATCCCATGCATATCGACCCTCGAACCAACACCTTCTTAGGAGACCACTACCGAGGACCAAAAACCAAAAAGGATTTTGTGGTAATTTCACCAATCTTGATGGACCCCAAAAATAGTTAAAAAGGTATGTTGGGCTAAAAAGTCCATCCTAGTGGGACCCACATGTAAAATGATATAAATAGCACGTTATTCTATGCATTCATAATGTAATTATTATTCTCTGAAATTTCCTGACATCATCAATGTTAACTTAAGCATTGAAGTGTCTTTTGCAGACACCCTACACCTTGGACGAGACTTGTTGGACTTGGAGGATCATCAAACAAGAAGACATGATACCACTTTAGGTTTTCCTACAACACCTATTATAGGTCATGCAAACCATCCATCTAAGGCCACCAAACTAGAGTCAATCCTTATATACATGTATACCTAAACACACACACACACACACACACACACACACACACACACATATATATATATATATATATATATATATATATATATAAGTTTATAGGTTAAATATGTTTTTTGTCCCTTAATTTTCATTGAATTTTAGAATTAGTTCATTTCAAAACTTTGGACCAATTCAGTCCTTCATCTTTCGAAATACGTAGATTTAGTCCTTTTAATCAAATTTTGTTAAGTTTATTTGACATTTCAAGTGTGTTTTATAATAGTATTTGACTTAACGTTACAACCAAAATGTGTCAAATAATCTAAACAACTTAAATACAATCCTGAAATGCGTACAGAACATCAAATAAACCTAACAAAATTTGATTAAAAGGACTAAATCCACGTATTTTGAAAGATGAAAGACTAAATTGGTCCAAAGTTCGAAATGAACTAATTCCAAAATTCACTGAAAGTTAAGTGACCAAAAACATATTTAACCCTAAGTTTATTCAACTAAGATCCACCATCCATAAAGGATTATCTAGAAAGAGCATATACATATAATGCATACATCATGTCATGTAGCTCATTATTAATAATATACCTTCTTAGGATATAAAACTAATCTTATATTTTTATATATAGTCAAAATATTGAACATATGCATAAAAACAAACGATATAACATAAAATCATCATATTCAACACTTTGTCGCTTCAACAAGTTCCTTTCACTTAATAAACATTTTCGCCACAAACAAGGCATTAACCATCTAACTTGAATAGTATTCTTGTGGCTGCTACTCAGGAGCGACATTCCCCCATTAAGTTTTCCTCACTTAAACGATCATTTCTTCACTTGAGTGTTCGTCACACTTGAGTGATCTCTTTAACACTTAAACATTAACATGTTGAGAATATTCTAGAAGATTCCAAAGTCATCTTTGTTGTCATTTGACACTTGACTGTTCATCCAACAGTTTAGGGTCTATGACACACATCATACACCACCACTCATTTAAAACACCACTCATTTAAAACATATGTACATGTTGGTGTAAGAACATATGATAGTTTGAATGTGTGCTTCCTTATTCTTTTGAGATTGATATAAATACACAAACCGTATGACCATAATTACAAGAAATTAGTAACATAATTTCATGAAAAAAATTAGCTTAATCATAGGAGAATAATTTCTAATTAGCTTAATTAGAGAATAATATATATTCTATCAGTTGAAAATATCACATTAACTAAAGATAAGGTCAATTTACAAATTTATTAAAAGTGGATACCAAACTGACACTTTCAAACGAAAGTAGGTACCATCCGATTACTTAAAACTCTTTTTAATGTCCTTCTCTACTTTGGCTTTTACTACCAAAGTAGTGAATTCTCAAATATACATCAAAATAATCACTTCTTAATATCTCAATTCAAATTATTGTTAATTTTTTTGCACCCTTTTAAGCTTTAGAAATTATTTAGTGTATAAAATCCAAATAGGTGTTGCTAACATAAGCCTTGGAATTCTATGGTTTTGTTTGACCACATACATGTCCATAGAGAAATTCTTCCTGCAGCAACCGTATAATATTATTAAATCATGGAGAATCAAATTAAAAATTGTTAAAAAAAAAATATCACACTAAGAAATGTTTGTCACGTTATTATAATTTAATATCCATAGAAAATCAACTTAAAGATTCGATGGTATCAGTGAATTAGGAGACGATGTTGACTTCTTGCCATCACCGGGTAATAAATAACTATTGCATCGCATGGGTTAATTCTCCCATGTGTTAAGTCTTTCACATGTCATTATTTGCTGAACTTGGGTTATATATATCTTTTGAATTCTGACTTATATGTGGGTCGAAATATTAAAGTCTGAATTACATTTCTTTTAATTTATAATACTTTTGGATAAATGAACATTTTTAATTTTTGAATATAAAAAATTGTTTAAAGATGAAGATTATTTTGTGATTATTTTGAGTATATAATAGTGCTTATGACTGTTACTTTTTATTTGTGATGAGTTCACGTATCGTTATATAACATCTCGTAAGAAAGTATAATATAGTGGCCTTAGTTAAATCGTCACAACACTCTCCATTTAATATTTTGTATAAAGCAACATTTGAAAATTGTAAATAATAACAGTTGAAACTATTGTAATCTTTTTATTTTAAAACAATTTTAATACAAAGTGCAACACTTAAAAACACTATTATTTTCACTAAATATAATATGATGTTTTCAATTGTCATAATTTGAATAATTTGAATGTAAAACTATTTCAACCATTTTATAATCTCATGATTTATTAAACATGTTTTCATAAAATAAAATAAAAACAAAAACTACTAAAAAACATTTCAATAGGTAAGTTTTACTCACAAATATTTTATTCATAATTCATATAAAAAAGTTCATATTATCAACCATTATTTAAGTGTTTACATGTTAAAAAAAAAACTACAAAAGGGTCATACATTATTATAACACATCTTCCTAAATTTCTATTATTATGTTCCTCATCAATCTTGTCTCCCTCCATTTGATCCTCTTATGCCATTCGGATGGAGCACCACTTCTAACATCTAGTGCCTGAAATAAAATAAAAAAAGTTGAGTTAAATATGTTCTTAGTCCTTAAACTTGAATGCGAAATTAGACTTCGTCTTTCTCCCAAACTTTTGTACATTTTGGTTTTCAAACTTTAAAAATGAATGGATATAGTCCTTTTAACCCAATAACATTAACTATTTTTAAGTGTTAAACAGTGTTCCAAGTTGACATTTAAGCTGGAACGTAATAAATTGTATAAATAACTCAAATGTTAGCTTGGAACCACTAGTGTAGGGAAGAGTAATTATGACACTAGTTCTTTTGGGCATTATACTTTGGTTCAACAACCAAAACATATCCAAGCGAGATAGAAAATGGTAGATTTTTTGCTTCGGTTATGAACCGAAGTCTAAACTTCCATATTAATTTTCAGTTTTGAAAGAAATTGAAGCATGAAACCATAATTAAATAATGAAAATTAAAAAAAAAATATTAGACTTTAGTTCTTTTAATAACCGAACATATTTGATTTTAAAAATAATTTAATTTTAAGAGGATATTAAGTTTCGATTCCCCAAATAACTAAAGCCTAGTATCCTTAAAATTAAATTGTTTTTAAAATTAAAAAGGGATTAAGCTTCGGTTGTTACCATAACCGAAGCCTAATCCCCCTTTATGTTTCAATTTTGGTAATAACTGACGTCTTTTTTAAAATAATTTTTTTGTTTCCGTTTCTACCTAGATATCAAACCTGAACAAAAGCTATATACAACCATAACCAACATATTATATAAATAACAATCAAAATCAGCCAAAATCTATACACAATAACATATAAATGATAACTTTATATCCTTGCACTTTAAATAATTTTCAAACTAATGTTTCACATACTATTATACATTTCTATTATATATTTTACACTGGATTTCTTGTTCATTGGTGTAGGACCAAAGTTGTAAATCTCAAAAAGCAACTTATCAAACTACACAACAAACAAAACTTAATTTTAGTAATATATATATATATATATATATATATATATATATATATATATATATATATATAAAAGGAAAACTTTAGGTACTTTACAAGTAGAAGACCGAATTCTAAATTTTTACTATTCTCAATGGTCAATCTAGGTACACTTCTGCATTCTGCTCTTTGGAGTATTGGAAACTACTCAATTAACTATAGGAGTTTACTTCTCTTTTATGATTCATAATCTAACAATATTTAGACAAAATTAATATATATATATATATATATATATATATAAGGAAAAATATCATTTATCCTATTGATTTATCTCAGTTTAAAAAAAATTGGATTAGTTTTTTATATGTTAAACTTATTCAATTTGTTTTTAAATTAGTTTTAAATAAGTATCTTTTTGATAATTTTAACACAATCATAATTAAAAGTTATCCAGAGATGATAACTTGATTTATTTTGGACACGGTTAATAAATTATATGTAATAACGATGATCTATACAAGAGACTTACTAGTTAATCAATGAGAGAAATTATTGATCATTGGCTTTTCGTCAATTACTAAGACTATAAATAAGAGTTTTAATTAATTAAATAGAAATTGAGAAAATGCATACATTGATGTCATATACATATTGGTTTTTATTATCTATGAGAAAAAAAAAAGTCTTTTTTAATCACTAGTCAATAATAATATAATTAAATATGTCAAAATAGGTTTGAATTTATGGATTAATTTATATGATTTATGATTTAAGTTAGACCGTAGTTCTTTTAAATTTAGTCTGTTTGGTTAAGTGGACTTAGAGTTTAGGACTTATGAGTCAAAGTCGAACTGATGTATATTAATGTATATTAAAATGAACTTGTGAAATGTATGATTAAAAACATGTTATTAAACATGATCTTTCATTTAACTACGAGAGTGTTTGGAAGGAAAATAAAATGTTGAATCATAATTTTAAATTGATTAGTAGAAACACTTCAACCAATTATGTATACAATATGAATATATTAGGAATCTCAATTTCTGGTCTACTTTATGGATTTTTACTTTTGTCAATTACACAAATACGAATGTGAAAGATACATTAAAGTAATACTTTATATATATATATATATATATATATATATATATATATATATATATTATAAAAATATTAACCGTGTAGATACTCACAATATTCTAATTTGAAGAAAGAGCCAAATTACGAATATTAACTTTTAGAAAAATTAACCGACATCGATTACATAAAAGGGTCATGGTCCTCATCTATAAACATGTACCAAAGGTTTTTGTTCCTTTCTCCTCCTCTTCATCAGAAGAGAAAATCAAGAAAAAAACTTTAGGTACTCTACAAGTAGAAGACTGAATTCTAAATTTCTACTCTTCCCAATGGTCAATCTAGGTACACTTCCGCATTATGCTCTTTGGGGTATTGGAAACTACTCAATTAACTATAGGAGTTTACTTCTCTTTTATGATTAATAATCTAACAATATTTAGACAAAGATGCATAATGTTAGTGTATATCCAAGTGAATTAATTATTCTTCTTGTTTTTCCTTCAAACTTTTCTATTAATTCTAAAGTTTTGAAAATTGTCTTAGAAGAATTTGATGATGTTTTACAAGATCCACCAAAGGAGTTATCACTTTTAAGGACATCAAACATCTAATTGTCTTCATTCTTGATTTTTATTTACCTAATGGACCAATTTATAGATTTGATTCAAAAGAGTCCAAAGAGATGTAAGGTGATTAATTGAGAAGGGATGAATGTACGATGATAAGAATTCATGTGTAATTTTAGCTTACCCAAAGGGAAGGGTAGATGACCACATCAAATATAGACACATTACTCCTAAGTGTGATGACTTTCTTGTTAGGTTACAACATGCAAGAATTATCGTATCATCAATAATATCACCAACGAATATGGACACCTTGTTCCAAAGTTTGATGACTTGTTTGTTGAATTACATGGATCTTGCATATTTTTCAAAATTGACTTGAAAGCAAATACAATTAAATTAGAATTAAAGAAAGTGATAATGAAAAATCATTTCCAAAATCAAGTTTGGACTATACAAATGGTTAGTCATGTCTTTTGACCTAAATAATGGTTCGACTCCAATTACATTCACGAGGTTAATGCATCATGTGCTACATTCCTTCATAGGCAAGTATATTATGATATATTTTGATCATAGTTTGTATAACTTGACTATGGATGATCAAGTGAGACATATAAAGAGTATGCTTGAAATCCTTAGAAATAAGACATTGTACTCAAATAGTAAGAAACAAATATTTAGAATGGATCATGAAGTCTTTCTAGGGTTTATTGTGATTTCGAAGGAAGTTTAAGTGGGTGAAGAAAATTTGAAGGCAATTAGGAATTAACTAGCTCCTACAAGTATTAGTGAAGTAAACAGTTCTCATGAGTTGATTAGTTTACATATATAATTTGTAAAATATTTTAGGGAAATTTCATGAGTTTTCGTGAATATTAGGGAAAAAATGTATTTAATTAGGACAAACATTAAGAGAAGTCCTTCCAATAACTTAAGTAACACTTTATCAATGTGCCAATTTTAGCAATTCCTAATTTTACCAAGTCATTTGAGATTGAATTTGATGCTTCCAATGGCATTGAGGTTCTTCTCCTTCAAGAAGGATATCTCATAGCCTACTTCAATAAAAAATGAAGGGTAATCACATTAATTACTCTACTTATGATGAAAAGTTCTGTGTTTTGTTAGAGCTTTACAAAATTATTAGCAACATTATCTTCTATCAAAGTAGTTTGAATCATAATGATCATGATTCTCTTAAGTATTTAAAAATCAAATGTAAGCTTAACAAGAAGAGACATACAAAGTGAGTGGAGTACATTAAATAATTGCCATATGTGATCAAACATTAGCACAGAGAAACAAACATTACAGTTGAATCCAGTTGAATCCTATTCAAGAAGATACACCTTGTTAATACACTTAGAGCAAAACTTTAAGGTTTTGATCATATAAGAGAGTTGTATCCAAAAGATTAACTTTTCTAAACTCTTTACTACGAGCTCAAAGGAGTCACATAATTACTATTTTTGACAAGATAAGTTTCCTTTTAAAGATAAAAAAGTTTATGTTCTCAAGGATATTAGAGGGATGCACTCATAAAGGAGGATTAGTGAGATATTTTGGGGCTTTGAAAACCTTAACTACATTGCATAAACATTTCTTTGACCACACAAGAAAAAATATACGCAACTTTTGTGAGAAATGAAAAACATATAAAAAGTTCAATTTTAAGGTTTAACTGTTAGTAATTTTGGGTCATGCATATATATGACATATAATTAAATGTGTTAGGGCCATTATTTATAAAGCCAAATAATAAAGTAACCTGACTAAATTAAAGATTTGGCTAAAGGCATATGTCATGAAAATAAATATTGTGTAGAGACCAGTTAGTAATTTCTAATTTGATGAGGGGCCAAATTAGAAATACTAAAACTTAAGTAATTCAGTTTATAAATGGTCGTGGTCCCCTTTTGAGAGCACACACAAAGTCATAACATACTTTTCCTGTTCCTTTCTCCCTATCTCCATCAAGAGAGAAAACCCAAAGGGAAATAAAGGTGCTCTACAGGAGGAAGATCATTGTATCATTAGTGCTCTCTAATATTATCGTTATGGCCAATTCAGGTACGCTTTCGTTTACTATTTACAGCATGATTATCAGTATGAGATATTGTGTCTGAGTTTATGATTGATTATTAGGATCATATTCTGCGTTTTTTCTTACATGTGGTATCAGAGCCACCCATATTTGATTCATGCTTGTCTTTCAGTAATTTAATTAATTTTAATTCAGAATCCTAAATCCCTAATTCTGAAACCCTTAATCCCAATTTTGATTTTGGGAGAAAAACCCCAAATTGAGAATCCTAGGGTTTCTTAAAACCCTAATTCTGCATTGCTCTCTAGTGAGAATCAAATTCTTAAACCCTAATTTGGAAAATTCCCCAATTTCAAAATTGGAACCCTAATCCCGTTATCGTATTCATTCTGGCGTTTGCGTTCATGAGGCATCGATCTCTATGGTTTCGCATCGTGCTTCTCGCATCAGTGCCAGTCATGGTGGAGCACGCGATGGCCTGCGCGTTGTTCGTGGTGGTTCATCTTGCGTTGGGTCTGCGCGTTTTGTCGGCGTGCGCTTCGCAGTGGTGGTTTCGCATCGCGATAGCTTTGTCTCCAGCGGCGCGCAACATCTGTAGTCGCGATAGTTTCGCGTCACGGCGGGTTCGACTCGCGGAGGTGATTCGCAGCGGCATCGTTTTCTGTCACGGAGGTTACTGCCATAGGGGTTTCGCTCTCGTAGTGGCAGCGGTGGTTTCTTCCTACAGTGATGGCGTTCTGCTTCACCGATCTGGCCTCGTAGTGGTTTCGTCGCAGCGGCACCGATCTGAGTCGCAATGGAGGTTTCGCGTCGCCGGAGGTCGCCGGAGGTCACCCAACCTGACCTTTAACACCTTTGGCTCACCAGCAGATTCTATCAGTTGTGCTGCTGGTGAGCCAGAGGTGTTAAAGGTCAGGTTAGGGGTTCGATTCCCACTGGCAACAACCCACCCAGTATGAATGGACGGAGAAGGGTGATGGGTTGGGGTGCATTGGGCTGTAGTAACCTGACAGTCTTTAGGGCCCGAGGAGGGGTAGCCAGGAATGTTACAGTTTGCAGATCTGGTTTCATCGTGGTGTTCGCGTCTGAAAGGGTTTTGTAAGGAAAAGGGATACCAAAGCCCAAGAGGTGGACTTGCGTGTGGGGTCAGAGGGAAAATTCACGGATGGACACGTGGTGGGAGGCACAAAAAGCATGACGAGAGGCAAAGGCGCACGATCCAAGAGAATAAGCACAAGGCTGAAAGATTTTGAGTAGGGTATTCATTAGTATAAAGGCAATAACCGTTTAGGAGAGAGGGAGGATATTATTCTGGTCTGTTACGATTGCTTCTCTCGCTGTTTGCATTTCTCTTTGTTACGTTGTGCCCCTGTTTTGGAAAACAGCTTTTTCCTGTATTGCAGCGTTCATTTTATGAAATTTCTTACTATTCTTCATTCATGGAACAGAAGAACTTTTCTCTGCTACGTGAATTGTTTACTTTAAGTGCTTTCATTACATGTTTCACGTTGGCCTGTTGTGTCACGGTGTGGTGGCTAGGGTGGCCTCGTGGCAGCACTGATCTGGTTCACGACGGTGGCTTCGCAGGTCATGGTGGCTAGGGTTCAGGGTTTCCCATCTGGTTCTGCGGCGTGAGGAGAAGAAGAAAGAATTAAAAAAAAATCCTAATTGAAGTAAACTAATTAATTTAACTTTAATTAATTTTGATTTTTGGGTTCAAATAAGATATTTGAACATAAGGATTTATTTTTTTGACATATAAATAATTTTATTTATTTTATATATTTTTTGGTTGTTTAATATATAAAATAAATATATTTGGTTTTGGAATAAATAAATAATCAAAATTTGGTTTTATGTAACATTTTAAATGAGTTAATTGAATCAAGAAGTCACCAAAGTGACCTTGAGTAGATAGTTCGTAAAAATTGTTAAATGTTGGTGTTTATGTACGTTCATGCGGGTATTGATCGGCCCAAAGGAAGATTAATATTTGGCCAAATTGCATACACACATGTGATGATAAACGTGTGATAATTATAAGGATTTGCTTTGTCGATGATAAATTAATCCAAAGATTGGTTTGTTGTTGGACGTGCTTTATTATCAATGTTTGATCATTACAACCAGATACCTCTAGCAATTGATATTACTGTCCAAAGACTTGATATTAATGGTGCATTGGGTGTTTTGGGATGGGTTAAACCATTATTTGAATATTTTTATAATGATTTATTTTATTATGTGAGCACAATAAGCTATTCCTCTTGTTTTATATACAACTACAGTTGCTTTTGTATCTTCCAATGTGAATTCTGTTCCGATTCCCAATGGAACAAATTTTAAGGACTGGAAGGAGAACATTGAAATTATTCTTGGCTGCATGGATCTGGATCTTGCACTAAGGACTGAGCAACCCCCTACTCCTACGGCGGATAGTACTCCTGAAGAGAGGAGGGATCATGAAAAGTGGGATCGCTTAAACCGCATGAGCATAATGATCATTAGGCGCGGCATCCCAGAGGTGTTTAGAGGCACTGTTTCTGAAGACATTACAACTGCCAAAGAATTCCTTGCTGAGATGAGAAGCGCTTTGCAAAAAACGATAAGGCGGAGGCAAGTACTCTTCTTTAGAACTTGATCTCCATGAAATATCAAGGCAAAGGAAATATCAGGGAATATATTATGAGCATGTCTAATATTGTCTTCAAACTCAAGGCACTAAAGCTTGAAATCTCAGAAGACTTACTCATTCATTTGGTGCTGATTTCTCTTCCTGCACAGTTTAATCAGTTTAAAGTATCTTATAACTGTCAAAAGGATAAATGGTCTCTTAATGAGCTCATTTCATATTGTGTGGAAGAAGAGGAAAGACAAAAGCAAGACAAGACAGAAAATGCTCATTTTGCAAGCACCTCAAAGGCTAAGGGCAAAAGAAAGAGATCGGAGGATCCCGAGAAGTAAGCTGCTAAGGATCAAGAACAAAAGAAACAATCTCAGGAAAGCAAATGTTTCTTTTGCAATAAGACTAGACACGTAAAGAAGAAATGTGCCAAATATCATGCTTGGCGTGCAAAGAAAGGTATGTTTCTTACTTTGGTCTGTTCTGAGGTCAATTTAGTGTCAGTACCTAGTAACACTTGGTGGTTAGACTCAGGTGCAATTACTAACATAAGTGTTTCTATGAAGGGTTGCCTAAACTATCAAAAGCCAATTGATTCTGAAAGATGGATATATGTTGGAGATGGCAAATCGGTGGAGGTGGAGGCTATTGGGCATTTTAGATTATTATTATGTACTGGTTTTTATTTGGATTTGAAAGACACTTTTGTTGTGCCGTCATTTAGACGGAAATTAATTTCAGTTTCTTATTTGGACAAATCTGGTTACTCTTGTTCATTTGAAAACAATGAATTTAGTTTGTCTTTTAATTCAAATATTGTTGGAACTGGTTCACTTTTGACTTATGATAATCTATATTTGCTTGATACTGTGACCACCTATAATGAAACCCTCAATACAGAATCTCATGGTACTAAACGTAAAATTGACAATACTTAATCAGAAGCATTATGGCACAAGCGCTTAGGTCACATCTCTAAAAATAGAGTTGAACGACTTGTGTCAAATGGAATCTTAGAGTCCATTGACTTCACAAACTTTGATGTTTGTGTTGAATGCATTAAGGACAAACAGACCAAAGCGAAGAGATTAGGTGCATATAGAGCTTCAGACGTCTTAGAGTTGATTCATACGGATATTTGTGGGCCATTTCCTACACCTTCTTGGAATGGTCAACAATACTTTATATCATTCATAGACGATTACTCAAGATATGCATACTTATTTCTTATACATGAAAAGTCACAGTCTTTGGATGTGTTCAAATCTTTTAAAGTTGAAGTTGAAAATCAACTCAACAAAAGAATTAAGTCTGTTAGATCTGACTGTGGTGGTGAGTACTATGACAGGTATGATGGATCAGGTGAACAACGTCCAGGACCTTTTGCCAGGTACCTAGAGGAGTGTGGAATTGTCCCACAGCACATCATGCCGGGATCACCCAGAATGAATGGTGTAGCTGAGAGACGAAACCGGACTCTTAAGGATATGGTAAGGAGTATGATTTGTCATTCCACCTTACTAGAGTCACTCTGGGAAAGGCACTAAAGATGGTAGCTTATATTCTAAACAGAGTACCAACTAAAGCAGCTACCAAAACACCTTATGAGCTTTGGATTGGGCGAAAGCCTAGTCTAAAGCATTTCCATGTGTGGGGTTGTCCAGCTGAGGCAAGGCCTTATAAGCCAAATGAAAAGAAATTGGACTCCCGAACAGT
>Ga0214544_1004492_pt1 | contig 28019 bp, 19 predicted proteins | sample CNSS3metaG_FD_160074 | JGI IMG/M metagenome (GOLD analysis project Ga0214544, IMG submission 160074) | Root nodule microbial communities from cowpea collected in UCLA plant growth center, Los Angeles, California, USA - CNSS3 | ecosystem: Host-associated > Plants > Roots > Nodule | place: USA...
CCATGCGCCACCTAGCATTGCTTTCTTACTCCTAATTAACCTACAAAGCAAATAAACATAGATTAGCATGTTGGCTTAAGTCAAGTCAACTATAGTCAACAAGTCAAACCTAGTCAAAGGTCAATAAATCAACTAAAGTTGATTCAACTAAGTCAACTTTAGGAATCAAAAATAACAAACACAAATGAAAGGGATGAAGGATGAGTGAACTTCCTTTCTAAACATGCTTAGTCTTCTTAAGCATGTGCCTCCATCCTTGGTTGGGGTCAATCCTTCATCTTAGATTTATGCTTTCAGAGCCTTGATCATTGTTGTTTAGATGATCATTATTATCATTATTGGCATAGTCATCATTGACGCAATTATTAATGTCGTCCAATAAAAAATCCAAGTCATGATCGTTATTATCAATTGCTTGAATGCACTAATTTAAAGTTTTGTAAGGGAAAACATTCTCATAAAAGATCACGTTTCTAGATATGAAAATCTCTCTACTTATAGTGTTAAGGAGAACATAACCTTTAACACCTGTTTTAAAACATAAAAACACACATTTTCTAGCTCTAGGTTCCAACCTGGTCCTATTATTTTCAAGGGTACTAGCAAAACATAGAGTTCAAAAAACCTTAAGATTAAGGTAAGTATGAGGTTTTTCATATAAAATTTCATAAGGACATTTCTTATTTATGATAGTAGTGGGCAATCTGTTAATGATATGAATAGCATGAGTGACAACACAACACCAATAGGCTTTAGGCAAATTACAATAAAACAACAAACTATGAGTAACATTGAGAATGTATTGGTGTTTTCACTCCACAACTGAATTCTGTTATGGAGTTTCTACACAACTTTTTTGATGATTTATCCCATAAGCATTAAATATATCAACACAATTAAATTTTGGCCCATTATCAGTTCTGAAACATTTAATGGTCTTGTCAAATTGATTTTTAACATGAATTATAAAATTCTGAACAAGTTTTCTAGTTTCAGATTTAGTGTGCAGAAGAAAGATCAATGTGTGTCTAGAGTGTTCATCTACCACAATTAGGAAATACCTATGACCATGAACAGAGGGGATAACTATGGGTCCCCATATATCAAGATGAACAAGATCAAAGCAAGTATCAAAAACAATATCACTTTTGTGGAAAGGTATTTTATGTTGTTTAAAGAAGTGGCATATATCACAAACATTAGAACCTTTAGATTGAATATAAGGAAAATTTTTACATATTTATTCAGTAACTCTACGGGCTGGGTGCCCAAGCCTATAATGTTAAGTATCTACATCAACCTTAGAACAATTAAGAACAGTACTAGGAAAAAAATTAGTAATTTTGGTGACAGGAGTGTTATCAAGGTAGTAGATACCTTGAGTGAGATTAGCTTGCCCAATCATTTGAATGTAATAATGTCCTGTATCTGACAACACTTAGAGGAAAAAAATCAGATTACAATTCAAATCCTTAATTAAGGTTTGAACTGAAATTAAATTGAAAGAGAATTTTGGAACATACAAGACAATAAAAAGAATTAGGTTATCAGAAAATTGAATTTTCCCAGCAATCTGTGGTAACTATATTGTCATTAGGTAACTTTATTTTCATAGGTTTTATTCTAAAAAAGGTAGTGAAGTAATCTTTATTCTAACCGGTATCAAGAATCCAAAGATTCTTACCTTGTGGGTTTCTGTCAGTGGCATTAGTTCGTTTCTGCATTTGATTGATGCTATGTTTAGTATCCTCATAATCCTCTTGGAGTTTCAGTAACTTCTACATTTGATCTGTTGTGAATCCCTTAATAGCTTCATCTTTCATAGTTTGCTTGTCAGAAGAATCCTCCTTTATATTGAGATTACAAACTTGTTGCTCTCTTTTCTATTTGCTCCCTTTTTCCATAGAATTTTTGTTGTAATCATTCCTTTGTTTATACTAAGGTGGATACCCATGTTTTGAGTAGCACTCTTTCACTGTATGGTTCATCTTATGGCAATAAGAACTCTGCTTGCCATAGTTGGGATTTCTTCCTCTTCCACTTCCTTGAGATCGAGACCCAATACCTCTTCCTTGACCTCTCCAATTGCCTTAATCTTAAGGCTTATAATGCCTTTCAGTGGCATTAAAGAAGACTTTACTTTTTGTTCCTAAGTTGGCAATACCATTGTTTTGCCTTTCTTGTTACATAATGAGAGAGTAAACTTTGTTTATATTAGGAAGAGGATCTAAGAGCAAAATTTGAGCTTTCATAGTATTATAACTATCATTAAGACCCTTTAGAAAGTAGATCACATATCTGATTACATGGGCCTTAGCCCTAAAGAGAAGCCCACTAAAGAAACTAAAACTAGCCCATGCAGATTATGCCGCGGAACCATCATCTCCTTGTTGCCCGCGGGTATTCCTCGCATCTGCTCACATCAACAAGTAGATGATCATCGCAAGAGAGAGTACCACACAGCAGAACATACCACAATAAAAGTAGGGTAAGCTAGAGTACAAGAGATTTCATCCATCAAATCAGATATAAATGCACAATACCATACATTCAATCAACCAAACATCTTATGACTTTCAATCAATACACTACGACACGACTCGACTCATCCGATACATATAATTTGGTCAGATTCAGCGGACGCTTGCACTTGTGGTGGATGCCTCTGCTCACCCCCGAGTTGCTCACCCCCGAGCTATGTGTTACAAGTGTTTCAATGAATCAATTTTCCTTCACCACAAGGTTAGCCCTTAATGAATTTCAGGGCTCTTGCTACTTTCACCACAGGAGTTAGTCCGCTCTGAGTGAGACTAACTGGCCCCTTAGAGTGTCAAGATGCAGTCCTTACCTTGAATCCTTACCTAGTTATACAGATGGGGCACCACCATGGGCACTCACTAACAGGGGCCATGGAATTACGTCCCGACCACTGAAGCGCAACCCCGAAAGTCTCACCTAGAGACCCCAAGGAATTACACGCTGACACGGACCAACATTCATAAATCAGCAATACGAGAACATTAAATCATATTTACAGTTTCATACCAACCCCTGGGATTAATTCCTCATACGTATCACATTTTGAATCCATGCCACTAGTCACCACCACCCCATGAGTCTAGGGCCTCATCTTATATCAATACCATGTTACTTTAGTTCCAATCCACTCATTCATTTCACATGCCAAGTTCCCACAATACCCATCATTCACCATTTATGAATCACGTCACGCATACATAGCACTCCATTAAGCATATATCCATACATATGTACATGTATCTCATCATAGCAATCATACCCAAACAATTCCAATCATCCGAGAGTAAACACACAACCAAAACACAGCACTGTCTCGCCTAACCCCTCGCTCAAGCTGAAGGGTCTCGCTCAGGCGAGACATTCTCACTCAGACGAGTCCCCTTCGCCTAGGCGAGGGCTCAAAACACCAAGAAAGCAATGTGGGATCTCGCTTAGGCGAGACCCCTCTTGTCTGGGCGAGATGCTCGCTCGCTCAAAAAGAAGATCGGGTCGCCTGGGCGACCTCTCGCGTAAAAGGGTTTGGGCGAGTCCCTGTTTGTCTCGCCTAGGCGAGACTGGCTCGCTTGGGCGAGATTAGCAAGTCTCGCTACTGTTTTCCTGCAACAGTGATCCATGCCAGCCCATCCCACATATATTAACACATTCACAACTCATCACCACATCATACCAGCTCCAATAACTTCAAAATGACAGTTCATAACATAACAGAAACGAAATATGCAAGTGAGCTAGAGCTTCCCTACCTAGAAATGGGTTCGTATAGGACTTTCGGCATAGAACTAAGGAGCACAGCAGCTCTAGAACCCGACTCGTAACTGGAACAGTGGATAAAACGAGTTATTACATGGTTCCCACTGTTACTGTGAAAGTTATACAAGATAGAGGCGGTAAGGATTAAAGGTACTTACGTGAGCAGAACAAAGACCAAGCTAAGCGTGACTCTGAACGTTGGAACCCTAGCAGAAAACGGCAACGACAGCAGCTCTAGAAAGTGGGATCTCTATTTTACGAAAAGTGAGTTTAGGTTAGGGTTTGGGGCGGACTAAGTCTGTTTTCCCTTTCTTGGCCAACCCTAAGGCCCAATGGTTAAGGCAGCCTTAAGAAAAAGGGGCAGAATGGAAAACGAGCCTTACATTCTCCCCAACAAGAAAAATTTTCGACCTCGAAAATAAAGACTCACCGGGTAAATAGGTGTGGATGTGATTTTCTCATGTCCTCCTCTAACTCCCAAGTCGAGTCACCTGTCCTACGATCCCAGATGACTTTAACAAGAGTGACAGCCTTTCCTTGGCGTTCTTCAACCTTGTTATCCTCAAGGGCGATGAGTGGTACTTCCACTGTTAGGTCCTCCCTAATCTGTATATCTTCAGCCTCTAGTACATGAGACAGGTTGAAAATATATTTCCTCAGTTGTGATACATGAAACACCAGATGAAGGTTCGCCAACTGCAGGGGTAGAGCTATCTCATAAGCCACCGGCCCAATCCTCCTCGTGATCTGATACGGGCCAAGGAATTTAGGAGAAAGTTTCCTTGAGTGGAGAGCCCTTCCCACACCAGTGGTTCGGGTCACCCTCAAGAACACATGATCGCCGGCTGCGAACTCCAAGGGTCTCCTCTTACGGTCTGCATAGGCCTTCTGTCTACTCTGGGAAGCCTGCATTCTGTTCCTCACCATCCTCACTTTCTCAGTGGTCTGCTCTAACAATTCGGATCCGACCAATACTGCCTCTCCATCCTGATACCAACAGAGAGGAGTCCTACACCTCCTGCCATAAAGAGCCTCGTATGGTGCCATGTCGATGCTCGCATGAAAGTTGTTGTTGTAGGTAAACTCAATCAAAGGCAACACCTCATCCCAAGCCCCCAAGTGATCCAATATGCATGTCCTCAACAAATCCTCTAATGACTGGATCGTCCTCTCAGACTGGCCATCGGTATGAGGGTGATAAGCTGAACTCATGGTGAGCTTGCTACCCATCGCACCCTGTAGCGTCTGCCAAAACAGAGACGTGAATCATGGGTCTCTATCAGAAACTATGCTCGAAGGCACCCCATGAAGCCTCACTATCTCTTTAATGTACACTTGGGCCAACTTGGCCATTGACATTCTCAAGTTCATCGCCAAGAAGTGAGCACTCTTGGTCAATCGATCCACTATTACCCAGATGGTGTCATGCCCTCCAAAAGTTCGTGTCAAATGGGTTACAAAGTCCATTGAGATGTTGTCCCATTTCCACACTGGTACTTCCAGCGACTGTAGAATCCCACCGGGTCTCTGATGTTCCACCTCTGCCTTCTGACAGGTTAGGCAAGCGGATACAAATTGTGCAACATCCTTCTTCATTCCCTACCACCAAAAAGTTTCCTTAAGATCCTGATACATCTTAGTCATGCCCGAATGCAAACCAAGACGACTCTTATGCCCCTCCTCAAGGATCAACCGTTTTATCTCAACATCGTCCGGTACGCACACTCTACCTTGGAACCTCAGTATGCCATCACCACCCAAAGCAAAGTCATTGGCCTCATCTGACCCAAATTGTTCTCTGACTTTGTTTAAACTGGCATCTAACAACTGCCTCTCTCTGACTGAATCCAAAAAGTCACCAGATATAGTAAGGGTACTACACCTAATGGACTCAGACCCCAACTCCACATGTAGCCTCATGTCTCTGAACTTCTCTAGTAGTTCCACCTCCTTAATCATAAGGTGCGCAGTATGCACTGTTTTCCTACTCAAGGCATCTGCCACTACATTCGCCTTTCTTGGGTGGTATAGGAGTTCGAAGTCATAATCCTTCAAGAATTCCATCCATCTTCTCTGCTTCATGTTCAGCTCCTTCTGGTCAAATAAATACTTGAGGCTCTTATGATCGCTGAACACTCAGAACTGGGCACCATAAAGATAGTGCCTCCAGATCTTCAAGGCAAAAACTATAGCCGCCAACTCTAGGTCATGAGTGGGATAGTTACGCTCATGCACCTTAAGTTGTCTCGAAGCATACGCCACAGCCTTCTTCTCCTGCATCAAAACACATCCAAGTCCGAGGTGGGAGGCGTCGTAGTAGACCTCGAATGGCTTCCCGACATCCGGGATCACAAGTATCGGAGCGCTAGTCAATCTTCTCTTCAGTTCCCAAAAGCTCTCCTCACACTTGTCCGTCCAAGTGAAAGGTTGGTCCTTCCGAGTAAGCAAAGTTAGAGGCGCCACTATCTTGGAGAATCCCTCTATGAACCTCCTATAGTAGCCCGCTAATCCCACAAAGCTCTTGATCTCTGTGGCTGACTTAGGGCTTTCCCACTTTACCACCGCTTCAACCTTTGTTGGGTCCACAGCAATCCCCTGGGCAGATATCATATGCCCCAAAAACTGAACCTCACCCATCCAGAACTCACACTTGGACAACTTGGCATACAGCTGCTTCTTTCTCAAAACACCAAGCACCAACCTCAGGTGTTCTGCATGCTGTTCCTGAGTCCTGGAATAGATAAGGATGTTGTCTATGAAGATTACGACAAACTTATCTAGGAAAGGCCGGAAGATCCTGTTCATGTAGTCCATGAACATCGTTGGGGCGTTGGTCACACCAAAAGGCATAACCACATACTCGTAGTGGCCATACCTGGATCTGAATGTCGTCTTCTGTACATCATCAGCCTTTACCAAGATCTGATGATAACCCGATCACAGATCTATCTTCGAGAACACTGATGACCCATGCAACTGATCCATCAAGTCATCTATTCTCGGGAGCGGATACTTGTTCTTGATAGTCATCTTGTTCAGTTGCCTGTAATCTACACACAGATGCGAACTCCCATCCTTCTTCTTTACCAATAGCACCGACGCTCCCCAAGGCGAAATGTTGGGTCGGATAACCTGCGCCATCAGTTCCTCTATTTGCTTCTTAAGTTCGACCAACTCTGCCGGAGCCATGCGATATGGGGCCATCGACACCAAGCTTGTCCCTGGTACTAGATCAATAGAGAACTCCACTTCTCTACTGGGAGGCAATCCTGGAACCTCCTCCGGGAATACATCTCCAAAATCCTGCACAATTGGTATCACTAACGTCGCCTCTCCTCTCTCCACCTCCAGATGTGTGAAGATCATGTAACATTACGCGCCGTCATGTAGTTCCTTCATAACACCCTGAGAAGACACCAACTCAGGCTCCTATGCGTCGAGAAAAAGCAGTTTTTTCTCTCGACAATCTATTAGAACGCAATTGGCAGAGAGTCAATCCATTCCTAAGATCACCTCTAACTCTTGTAGAGGCAGACAGATCAAGTTCACCCTGTACCTACGTCCCTCTACCTCCAGTGGAAGCCTAGCACACAAGGACGACGTCCTGACCAAACCCGATGTCGGGGTAGATACTGCAAGTTCACACTGCAGCTCGCGCACCGTCAAACCCAAACGCTCCACATAAGCAAATGACACAAATGAGTGTGTCGCTCCAGAATCAAACAGTACACACAAAGATTCACCCGCTATCATACATCGACCCATAACAATGTTACCTAAGCCTGTAGCCTCTGCTCTGGTCATGGCATATACCCTGCCCGTCGCCTGAGGCCTGTTGCCTCTATCTCTCCGCTGGTGCTGGTGAGAAGCCTGAACTGGAGGGCGTGCTACTGCCCTAGCAAGGGTGGGACAATCCTTCCCAAAGTGGCCCTCCTTGCCACAATTGTTGCATCTGCAGTAGCCCTCCATGCGTGGGCAAGCGCTCCTCAGATGAGGACCTCCACATATATAGCACTGAACTCGACTCTGCTGGGGAGGAGGACCCCTAGACCCCTGAGGCTGATGATGAGGTTTGTCGTATGGTCTCCTCCACTCGTCATGTCTGGGCTTGGACCCAGATGGTCCACCAATCCTCTGAGGCTGCTGAGATCGCTGGCCCTCTACCTCATTCTTCATCTTCTCCATTACTTTTGCCTTCTCTACCAGAGCAGCAAAATCCTTGATGGACAAGGGTGCCACCATCAAGCGAATATCTCCCCTAAGGTCGTTCTCAAATTTTCGACATCTCCACTCCTCATCAAGCGACAGTGTATAGAAGCGGCTGAGGTGTTTGAACCTCTCAGCATATTCCGTCACAGACTTCCCCCCCTTAGTGAGCTGGAGGAACTCCATCTCCTTAGCATATTTGACACTATCTGGAATGTACTCGGAGAGGAATCTCCCCCTGAAGGCCTCCCAAGTCACAGGCTCTCCTCGCTCCTCCATGATGGACTTCATGCTAATCTACCAATGTTCAACCTCTCCGGTCAGCATATAAACTGCAAACGCCATCCGCTTATCTGCCGGGCACATCTTCGCATCGAAGATCCTCTCTAAGTCCTTCAGCCACTGACTGGCTGCATCTGGGCTAGTCTTCCCGTTGAACTTCACGGGATGGTGTTTTAGGAAGTCTTCCAGACTCCACTCTTTGACTAACGGTCGTGGCTTTGGGCCAAACACAGAGGCAGCCGCCCTGTTCTCCTTCAGCTGGCGAAGGGCCTCCATATGCTGTCGATGAGCATCCTCAGCAGCTACCCTCGCAACCTCCATCTGCTGCATCATCGCCTGCTGCTGCTCAAGCGACGCCGTCTGTCGCTGCATGGATGCCTCATGCTGCTACATCATCGTAACACTTTGCTGCGCCATAGCTGCTACCATCTCCTCTATTGCTTTGGCGATATCAGGTGCATCCCCCTGGGATGATTGGGAAGTCCGACGAGGAGGTGCCATAGTTCACTGGCACACAGAAAATCACTTGGTTAGGCTCGAATAAGGCAAGAATTTAACTAAGAACACTGAGAAGACCAGAGAAAACTAAATGGACATCCAAGTCCCCAGACTTAAGAAATGACCGCTCTGATACCATAAATGTAACACCCCATTTAATTTAATATACGAAATTAAAGGAAGTGTCATAAAAGATAACGTAAAGCGCAGTCCTGGAGTTCAAAACCCAACTCCTTAAAAACCTAGGCACACCACGATGCCCAAAAGAAAGCTAGTTAACAAGTTTACAAGGGAATGCATGTTAATCAAAGAACAAACAGGTACATGGGCCTTAGCCCTAAAGAGAAGCCCACTAAAGAAACTAAAACTAGCCCATGCAGATTATGCCGCGGAACCATCATCTCCTTGTTGCCCGCGGGTATTCCTCGCATCTGCTCACATCAACAAGTAGATGATCATCGCAAGAGAGAGTACCACACAGCAGAACATACCACAATAAAAGTAGGGTAAGCTAGAGTACAAGAGATTTCATCCATCAAATCAGATATAAATGCACAATACCATACATTCAATCAACCAAACATCTTATGACTTTCAATCAATACACTACGACACGACTCGACTCATCCGATACATATAATTTGGTCAGATTCAGCGGACGCTTGCACTTGTGGTGGATGCCTCTGCTCACCCCCGAGTTGCTCACCCCCGAGCTATGTGTTACAAGTGTTTCAATGAATCAATTTTCCTTCACCACAAGGTTAGCCCTTAATGAATTTCAGGGCTCTTGCTACTTTCACCACAGGAGTTAGTCCGCTCTGAGTGAGACTAACTGGCCCCTTAGAGTGTCAAGATGCAGTCCTTACCTTGAATCCTTACCTAGTTATACAGATGGGGCACCACCATGGGCACTCACTAACAGGGGCCATGGAATTACGTCCCGACCACTGAAGCGCAACCCCGAAAGTCTCACCTAGAGACCCCAAGGAATTACACGCTGACACGGACCAACATTCATAAATCAGCAATACGAGAACATTAAATCATATTTACAGTTTCATACCAACCCCTGGGATTAATTCCTCATACGTATCACATTTTGAATCCATGCCACTAGTCACCACCACCCCATGAGTCTAGGGCCTCATCTTATATCAATACCATGTTACTTTAGTTCCAATCCACTCATTCATTTCACATGCCAAGTTCCCACAATACCCATCATTCACCATTTATGAATCACGTCACGCATACATAGCACTCCATTAAGCATATATCCATACATATGTACATGTATCTCATCATAGCAATCATACCCAAACAATTCCAATCATCCGAGAGTAAACACACAACCAAAACACAACACTGTCTCGCCCAACCCCTCGCTCAGGCTGAAGGGTCTCGCTCATGCGAGACATTCTCACTCAGACGAGTCCCCTTCGCCTAGGCGAAGGCTCAAAACACCAAGAAAGCAATGCGGGATCTCGCTTAGGCGAGACCCCTCTCGCCTGAGCGAGATGCTCGCTCGCTCAAAAAGAAGATCGAGTCGCCTGGGCGACCTCTCGCGTAAAAGGGTTTGGGCGAGTCCCTGTTTGTCTCACCTAGGCGAGACTGGCTCGCTTGGGTGAGATTAGCAGGTCTCGCCACTGTTTTCCTGCAACAGTGATCCATGCCAGCCCATCCCACATATATTAACACATTCACAGCTCATCACCACATCATACCAGCCCCAATAACTTCAAAACGACAGTTCATAACATAACAGAAACGAAATATGCATGTGAGCTAGAGCTTCCCTACTTGGAAATGGGTTCGTACAGGACTTTCGGCATAGAACTAAGGAGCACAGCAGCTTTAGAACCCGACTCGTAACTGGAACAGTGGATAAAACGAGTTATTACATGGTTCCCACTGTTACTGTGAAAGTTATACAAGACAGAGGCGGTAAGGATTAAAGGTACTTACGTGAGCAGAACAAAGACCAAGCTAAGCGTGACTCTGAACGTTGGAACCCTAGCAGAAAACGGCAACGGCAGCAGCTCTAGGAAGTGGGATCTCTATTTTACGAAAAGTGAGTTTAGGTTAGGGTTTGGGGCGGACTAAGTCTGTTTTCCCTTTCTGGGCCAGCCCTAAGGCCCAATGGTTAAGGCAGCCCTAAGAAAAAGGAGCAGAATGGAAAACGAGCCTTACACTGAGGTTCTGAAATATTTTTGTATTAATAAACATAAATATTTAGTAAACTTTTTCGGTTGGTAGAAATTATGTGATTTTTCCTATATATAGATTTGGTATTTCCTTGTACCATTCTCTGTTATTTTTTTTAGTAAACTTTTTTATTCAAAAAAAAACATTTTTTATAATACTCATTATTTAATTTTTACGGAAGAACCTATATATTAAGGATACATGGTAATCATGTTGTGAATCTCACATATAGATCCTTATCGGGATATCAGGGTGTACAATTTTAAGATTTTTAGAATATCTAGGGATGACAACGGGGCGGGGCAGGGACGGGTTTCATTATCCCATATTTATTTCCGTAAAAAAAATTTATCCCCATCCTCATATCCAAACCCAACAGATATCAAACTTTTGTTTCATCCTCATTTTCACCGGGTAACGGGTATAATCTCGTACCTATACCCGTACCCGTTTTCTAACTACTTCAATATTAATTTTTATAAAAGAAAAAAAAATTACGGTAAAAGAAATATAATGTTATCAAATATTCAATATTAGGAGGATGATTATTTCTTCCATAGAAAATACTTTGAAATAAATTATAATTGTTTACATTTTAGATTAGAATACCAAATAAAATTTCATGAGAACCAGAACATTTATTAAATTTGCAAACTACAAACATTAATGAAACTTAGTTGATAAAATTAAAAAATATTTTAAAAAAATATAAAAGGAAAACAAATATTCAAATTAAAATATATTTTAAATTTTTGTTTACTTCAATTTTTTAAAGGTCTATGATCTTTGACAAACTTTTTTTAACAAAGTTTGCTTTTTAACACACATCAAACATTTTTGTTCTCTTTCCAAGTCATATCAAACCTCTATTTCATCCATTAAAGTATTGCCATGTGTATTTTGTCAAAAGTTTGTTAATAAAACTTTGTCAAAACATAATTTTTCTTTTTTAAATTCTAATGAATTTCTTTTTTATACACTAATAAACGTTATAATACATCACTTGATCAAAATGACACAAAAAAACAAATAATAAACATAATAATAAAATTTTGACATAGATTTTGTATCTTTTGAAGTTCAATATATGTTGGATAGTGAAAAAAAAATATTCATGGCAATTACATTAATTTTTTATATTGTAGTAAATAAAATTTATTTATATAAGTAAAGTGAAAAAATTACAATATGATGAATAATGAGTTAGAAAATAAAAAATAATTAGATAGAATATATCGAAATATTATTCTATGTGATGAAAATAAACACTAAATAAAAATATTAAAAAGTTAACAAATGCGTGCCTTAGAAATAATGAGACTATCAAAAGAAATCGCACAAAGAAAATCAAATGTATAATTAAGGGTATAATAAGATGAAAAATACCTTAAAGATCTAAGAAAACTTTTCAAATATCAACATACATACTCAATGGTTGAAAAATAACAAAAAATATTTTAACAAAACAAAATAGTTCTTCAAATTAAACAAAAATCAATAATAAGTAAATAATTTTTTTATATTACCTTAAATTGAGAATATCAAACATTCTAATGTGAAAGGAAAATATATAATAAATAAAAATATTAAAAAATAATAAAAATATTCAAATGTGAGGCATAAAAAAATTTTAATTGACATACATCATTTTAATATAATTACATAAAGGTTATGATAAGATGAAAAATATATTGGAGATGCAAATGAGTTTCATGACAAACCAACTAATTAGAAGAAATAAAAAATAAGTATAATATATATATATATATATATATAATATGATTACTTAATTAATTGTGAATATCTTAATAATACGGCGGGGACGAGTATTATGGTGAGGATATGTACATTCCCATACATATCCCCATACCAATTGAAAAAGTCAGAGATTTTTCGTCAAAACGGGAACGGATTCCGACAATACTCACGGGAGCGAGTTTATTTGTCATCTCTATACCGGAAAAGAAAAAAGATAATCTCATTTCATACCTTAAAGGGAAAAAATATCATATATCAAGAATTATTGTTTGAAGATCACCTTTTATAACACTCATTTTAAAATCTTTGTAGAAATCTAGTCACCAAGTATGGAAAGTATGATGTATAATATAAGTTATATAACTTGTCAATGCAAATATTTTTAAAGTCTAAACTTTATGATATCCAAATTCATAGATTAAATTAATTAGTAGGTTTAGCGTTACTCCATATTTATTCTAAAGGATCTTATTTTCGTTTATATAAATTTTATTATACTACATTATGTTTACGACATTTTTATAATTTTTTAATTCAATACAAAATACCCATATTTCTATAATATTTATTTTAACTTAATTTTCCAGAATTTAAAAAATAAATTTTCATTCTAATGACTTCTTTTATTGAAAATTGAAAATTTTAAATTTCACATTATATATCATCATTTGTTTTTTTGGGAAAGAGATATTATAAGAGCCATTATTCTCAATGCAATTATTAATAAAGATCAACATACCATGGTTAGGTTAATTAAGAAGCATTATTAGTTTGAAAATGTAATCAATTGTTTTGAGAAAGCATATTCATCCTGTGTGAGGTTCACTATGTCACTCCAATTGGAAACAATGCATTGTGCACGTCATTTTCATGTCTGTTAGCTTTCAATTTTGGACGGGTGGAGCCCTCTCTCAACCCAAACTCTAAGCAAGAGCCATTAATATAAATGAAAACTTTTCATACATTTTTTCATGACCTAATTCTTAAATCTCTTTATATCGTTGGTATGCAATAAAAAAAGATGGCTTTAGACACCACACACAACTGGAGCCATTGATAGTAGAGAGAAAAAAAGAACGACAGGTAAAAAGAGTCGTGTACATATATGTAAGGTTCTTAGACAGCAAACAGAACAATACATGAATAAAAAAACAAAATGCAAAGGTGCCTTGACTTGACTGAATAAAAATCTTACATATTATTCCATCCAAGTGTCCACACATTTGAAGCATCAAATATAGAAATTGTTAATTATAGCAGAATGAATATACAAGTAATTCTCAACATGGCATAATTTGCGTTATGTTCCTGTGAATAATTTTACTTGTCATTCTAACTTGTGATGGTGCTTTTCTAACATGTTTGAATTGAATTGGTTAAGTCCAATCATGTGTTTGGACAATGTAATTTAGAAAGGCAATTAATTTATTTTAAAGTTTTAAAAATTTTATATTAAATTTACTTGTTTAGATAAAGTAGTTAGATAAACATTAAATTTTAAAAAATTATAAAATATTTCAAACGAATAAATAAAAGAATTTCAAATACCTTCAAAAGTATAAAAAAATTAAAATTTCATTTCACTTAACTTACATAGATCAAGTCGAATCAGTTTAAATTAAAGTTTCAGTTAAATTAATCCAAGGTGAAGATTCACTTAAGTTAACTTATACGAAGGGTCAATCAAAAATAGACCGGAAGTTGAATTGATTTGATCTGAGTTAAAATTCAAAATGAAATGAATTGATCCAAATTGAAAATCAAACCAAATTAATTTGAATCAAATATCGAGTGGGAGATCGAAGTTATATATGCAATTTATGGTATTGAGATTAATAGCCGTGACCGTGATGATTGAAGGCACCATTTTGTTTTCATCCTATTGTAAGTTCAATACATAAAGAAAGAACGCAGATGAACATTGCGCCATAATGTAATGTAATCAAGTGATAATAATTGTAAAATGTAATGATACTTTCTTTCCGGCAACAATGATAACTTACCAAATAAAAAAATGACACGAAGTTCACCTCACTTATCATCTTTAATAAGGTTCCTTAACAATAATACATTTAAATTTACCTAGGTGATTTTTTTCTCAATTGTTTTAAAAATAAATTAAAAAATAAAAATATATAATATGAATAGTTTTTACTAGATAACTTTTTCTATAACATATACTTATGTTGTGCACAAAAATCAATGAAGTTAATAACACTAATACTGTAAAGTTAAAAATGAATATAGTATCTTATAATATAAGATAGTGTTTTAAATTGGAGCATTGTGCATATAATTAAAAGTTAATTATCTTTTTAATGATAAAATTTGTTCAATGTATTTTTAAAGACATATCAGTCACTCGTGTCCTGAGAACATTTGGTCACTAGTGTTAAGATGTACTTGGTAGCTTGAAAGCGTTGACTAAGTTGATAAGTTTAAGATCGTAATTAAAGTATGATTAAGCAAATGGATTAACCAAAGGATAATCAAGGTAATTAGTCACCTAAGCCATAATCCAAGTAAGAAACTAGACAGAAAGATGATGAGTATTCCTGAAATTAGTGCTTAGAGTGCTTGGAATTAGAGTCTTTGTAAGATGTATTTAGCTCTGTAAGAAGTTTAGCTTAATTGCAAATTGACTACCTCAAGATTTTCCTTTAGAATATACCTTAAAAGAAAATCATGAATAATTATGTTGCAAAAGCTACGAAAATTAAAGACTATAAAAAAATAGTAGGAATGATATAATACCTTGCCCCACTCAAAATCCAGGAGATAAACAAGATAGTATTTTCCACTTGGACCTAACTCACAATATAAGAATAAGAATGCTACGAATTGGAAAGAACCTTGTGTTATTCAAGTAAGGAGATAAACTTGTATGGAGAATCACTACTTGTGACTTAAACCACAAGATAAGAAACCTTAAAAAAAAACATTTTATACCACGAACTTAGAATTACATAAAAGTACCACCAATTATAAGCTAAAAAGTGACAAAAGGGATAAAAGATGATGACAAGCCTTCAATCACCAATAAGGAAAAGCTAAATGAAGGAATAGAAAAACAACTTATGATATGCCCACCTTACGAAATAATTCTCCAAATTCATTTATATTATGAACCATATTATCAAAAAGAGTATGTAAGTTCTCCATTGAGTGTGGTGTGAAGGGATTAGTCAAATACTTCCCTTTCATAATCCTATATCCAAACAAAACATAGAAACTAAGACCACGACTAAAAACTAGAGATAACTTAGCTTATTCCTATTAAGCTCAAAACAAAAACAAAAAAATAAAAATATATTTCTATCCCTTTTAGTATTACATCATCCTTATCTCCTCTTCTTCCAAAAAAATTGTTCAGAAATTTAACTAAGGTTCTTGTCTAAAAACATCAAGAAAATATTTCCACAAATCAATGGTCTCAAATTCTTCAATTTAAGAAAACCTTTTGTTTGATGGAATGCCAATTACTTGCACTAATTCACACTAATTCTCACCAACATTGAATCAACATATAACATATGAATAAATTGTTTTATTGTGTACCATTATTGCACCGTTTATCATTTTGTCAGGTCGATAACTAATTTGTTGGACCCTGCTGAATAAATCCTATAAGCTTTTCCATATTGAAGATTTCCCTCCCTTCTTTTTTGTGCGATTGATCTCATTATTATTGTTTGTTGTTTAATAGTTTTTTTCATAACCTACTGTTGTTTATATAAAAATTGATCTAAGTTTTGCTTTCACATTATCTTTGTTATTTTTCGAGCACTGCTTCATTAATTCTTGCAAGTTTCACAATAGTTTGGAACAATTTAGAAACATGCCACCTTGTGTAAAGCCCCCATATTTATATTTCATGGGTTGAAAGTGTTCTTCACATCAAACTTCTCGATCTAGAAGGTAATACCCATCTTCCTGTATCAATTGACATTTTGTGAAAAAAAAGATTGAAGTGACTCTATTGCCATTTTATTATGCTTATAGAATACCAAATGAAGCTCAAGAACAAAAAAGGACGGTGTAATGTAATTGTGAATTACATTAAATAAAGACAAAACAAAATGAATGAATCAGCAATCTAAAAGTGAATACATATCCTCCTTGTATTATATTGTATTAATGCAAGATAATGCATTAATTCAAGATACATATAATCATGGTTACATAGGTTATAAGTTGTTTAAAAGTTATGTACTGGTAGAGTCATGGACATAGACGTCCCTACCTTCATAAAGAATTTGGCACACTAGGATCTATAATTGAAGTAATAAAAAGTACATTAAGAAAATATAATGTTGGGAAGGAATTAGTGAGAATGTGGTCCAGTCCTTGCGATCACGATCCCCACCCCGTATACCATTTATGCATGTACGTGCACACAAACAGAATGTGTCCGCTTGCGTACGTAAAAAAACAGGACTCTTGGATTGACTAGAATTCGGATAATCAACCTCATTTCTGGTTGGACCACTCTCCTCTCAAATTTCCACCAATATTCTACTTCTTTCTTTTCTCTCACCATAAAGTAACTCTTCACAAATACATATTTCTTTTTCACCTTCAATTCTACATTTTCCAAAAGAGAACCATATAGCAAATGAATTAGAAATAGAATAGGAACACATATACATCATTGTTTTTCCTCAACAAGAAGGAATATAACTTAGCAAGGTGACGTGATTCCCAAAACAGAATGAATGGACGTTCCACGGCAGCGAGATTTGTCTCGCTGTACCTTAAAATGTATTCTGCTCTTCATAAACACCCATCACTACTACACATCAATCCAAAGATGTAAATTATTATTTTTTATTCAAGCTTAATATTTTACTTAAGGTGAAAGGGTGAAAATACAGGATTTTCTACATGGTATAGTTGGTGGATGGGATGGAAGAAACACCTGAGATGAGATGGATGAAATGAGGTGAAGGAATGATTAAGGAGGAGAATAAGAAGCATGTTAATCATATCCCATGGGCAGGGTTAACAGCCCCACGTGCGATGACTCTATCCCCTAACCATGGTTGATTAAATTCAAACCAAATGGAAACAAATCACAAAATGATTGTAAAAGGACCCTATTGTTTATTTTAATATAAAAAGAGACACAGTGAGATGTAGAGCGTATACATAACCACGCCTTGGTGCGGGTGTGAATAATAAGCAAAACCCCCCGACAGAGAAAAAGGAAATCCCCACCGTCCCCGCATCGACGCTTCCATTTGCAACACCAACAAAAAAGAAAAGCGACCAAAACCTACCCAGTAGCAGCACTGTAACAGTATGTGTAGTAAGTACTCTCCCTCTCTCTCTTGTTTGGGTGGTGTGTGAGGTGTGAGGTGTGAGGTGTGAGTCTGGCATATATAGGGAAAGACCTAATGGGATGACAGTGTTATCTCATTAATGCGCTTCACCTTTTTTTGACGATTCTTCTTTACGCGTCGCAGTTTGTCACTTCTGATCCTCTCTGCCACCTTGGTCGCTTCAAACCCTACCCCCACCCCACCTCTTTCCCTTTTTCCACCTCTCCGCCTTCTCCTCTCCACCACGCACCACGGTTCCTCTCTCTCTCTCTGTTTATCACTCTTCTTTCCCTTAAAACGTAACCGACACAGATACCAGAGAAGAACAGAATTGCATGGACCAATCAATGTCCTTTTGCCCCAATCTCATCGCCATTTCTAAACCAACTAACCGTGTGCGTGTGTTGCAGCTAGCTACTTTATCCTTCTCATACTAGCTAGCTGGATTATTTCATCCAATTCAAGATAATAAGAAAAGGAAACACCCAATGCTTGTTTTTCTCTTTTTAGGTTTCACACTCTCTTCGTAGTTCTAGTAGTAGTCCCGTGACACTGACTTTCTCTCTCTCTCTCTCTCTCGTCTTTTCCAGAATCGACGGCTATTCCTGCTTCGTTGACTCCTTTCTTCACATGATGTGATGTGTACATATGACCCTTCCCTTTCTGCTCTTCTCTTCTGCAGATCTGTGATTTCTCTGTAAAAAAAAAAAAGAAGCTTATTCTCTTTTCCTCTTCCATGCCGTGACTACTCAGAATTCACTTCCAACTTCCGAACGCCTCGCCGTGCTCGTTGTTTCATGGAACAGCATTCGGTTCAACGAATCGTCGTCGTTTTGCTAACCGTCTCCTTGTTCTCCCTCACACCCCTTGCCGTTTCAACAGGTGCGTGTTTTCACTCCCAATCTCAATATTGTTATGTGGATTATTCTTGTTCATAGTTTCTTAAACTGCCGTTTTTAATCGCGTTTGTAGGTTTGGCTGGTGGGACGACTCTTTCGGGAACCATTGTCTCCTTATCATCGCGTCGTGTAGAGGAAGGGAACAAGAAGCTCCATAGCTCGCATCGCAAACTTCTTACTGGCGGTAAGTGTTTTCTTTTTCTTTTTTTTTTTAAATCATGTTATGACTGGTTTAGATGTTTCTTTTCATGGGAGAAGAACGAGTTTGTCTTCTTCTTTTGATGTTGCCTTTTTGTCTTGTTTTCTTTAGATACATGCCTAGGCGTTATTTCTTTGTATGTTTTCGCTGAAAACGAAATGGCTGCTAAAAGATTGTGTGATCTAATCATCAAAAGCCCATATAACTACAGAATTCACCCATTTAATTACAGCTGCACTTCTATTTTGAGCACCAGAGGATTTTCTTTTATCAATGCCTAATGTGTTTTTTTATTTGGTTGAAGAGGAAATGTAGAAAAGACAAGGATTAATGGTTTTTAACATATTTTTTTTTATCATTGTATTTCCCTTTAATTTAAACAAGTAAAAAAGTTTGGAATTTTTCTTTGACCTTTTTCTTTTTTAAATTCCACTAGGGTTGAAATAATTCCGGGCTAGCTATAGCTCTAGCCTTTCGAATAATTGGCTTTTCGCCCGAGTTGAACTTGAAAGTTGCTTTTTAGCTTTTGGGTATTGGTTTGGAATGATCATATTTTTATAAACCAGAATAATAACAGTATTTTGTCGCGGAGTGGCTTCCTGCGCAGATGTCATTTGGTGGTCTTGATGTAAATCTCTGGAGTACCATGTAACACAGAAGACTGTCATTTTGTTTGGCAAATAATAAAAATAATATTTGCAACTGTTTGATTAATTTGATAGAGGGAATTTGATTTGGTTCTGAAAAGAAAAGATTCGGGTTTTGGTGCAGGGAATGGAAAGATGGAACCGGACCGAATATGGGGTGAGAAATGCAGCAAGTCTGATATAGTGATAAACCAGGGCCCCACGGCCCCACTCCCAAGTGGCATTCCCACGTACACGGTGGAGATCATGAACATGTGCGTGAGTGGATGCGACATCTCTGGCATTCACCTGAGGTGCGGCTGGTTCAGCTCTGCACGCCTCATCAACCCCAAGGTCTTTAAGCGCCTCCGTTACAACGATTGCCTCGTCAATGATGGCAGACCCTTGATCAACGGTGCCACCATTTCATTCCAATATGCCAACACCTTCCTCTACCCTCTTTCCGTTTCCTCTGTCATCTGTGTCTGATCATCATCATGATCATAACAACAATCCTCTGTCTTGCCCCACAACTTCATTCTTTTCACCTGTATATACAGATTTTAGATACGTATCTGCGGACAACACCTTGTGCACGTGATGGGTCTTTCCAATGTGATGCTTACGAATTTTTTGATAGAAAGGAAAATAGGCTAGTAGCGAGGGTCTTTTAGCTTTGTTTTTGTGGTTTTGGGCATTGTTGCATGATGAGGTGATGATATACTTTAAGTCGTTTTCCCGTTTGTGTGCATTCATTAATGGAACTGTACAAGAATCAGGTCATAGCAGTGGCTAAAAGTCATTGCATATATTGCAATATTGAAGCAAAGCAGATCTTTTTCAACTGTAGACATAATGTTTTGGAGGGGGGAGTGGAAAGAAGGAAGCAGAAGGACTGGTCCCCCTTCTTTTTACTTCAATCTGTGCTATGCCGGGGGTTGTGGAATTGGATTACGAGGGACGGATGTATAATGTGTGATTGTGACCTCTCCTCAGGATGTCCGTGATTCGTCATTATGTCAACCACCCAAATTTGGTTCCTCTTCCTAACCGGGGACATTCATTTCATCCTGATGACGCCAAACATAATGCTCAATAAGTCGCATCGTACCTTCTTATTTACACTTCAATTATGCCTCTACATTTTTTTTATTTATAAATACATAAATAAATAAAATTGGTGAGTGTGCAGTTAAAACTCCTGCATCGACAAGGGAATATAACTATGTAATTGCCATGTTACAGAGAAATTAGTCTCACGTATATAGTAAGTAGTTATGGAACAGGGCTCTTCAATTATAGTGTATAACATGTTTTTCTTGAAAGAAAGAGTGGAGTTTCTAAAGGGGTTTTTGGTAGAGTATAACCTACTTTCGTGTGGAGTATTGAGTTATGTTTCATGTATAGTAAATTTTTTGATACCTAAAGTCATTGAGAATTATAAAGAGTACTGAAATGTTAAATGTTAAAGAGTACCTAAAGTCATTGATACCTAAATTTTCTTTTATGTGTGCTTGTTTTATTCTTCTTGGTGGATATTAACAAAATCTTTATTAGGGGTGATGAAATGTCCAGGAATTGGTTAACAACTAGTTGATAGAGATTCTTCTAGTTCTTGTATCGGAGGAGATTTGGTTGTGGGGTTGTTCTAAAGAGACCTACTAACAAGTTGATATATAGTTGTTCATGATACCTGTACTTATTTAAAATAGACTTTTTATTAATGGTGGAGAGTCCTATTTGGCCGGCTATGGAGACAAGAGAAAGGAGGGAAATTCATGAATTTCCTAAGAGTGTGTTTGGATAGAGTATTTTAATGAAGTAATTCATTTTTTTGAAGAATTTAGATTGCTTTGTAATGAAATGCTTTGTTTGGATACAAAAATTAAAAAGCATTTCAAAATACAAGCATTTTTTTGAGGAATTTAAATTGGTTAAATTAGTAGAAATTCAAATACCCTCAAAATAGGTGGAATTTGAAATTCTTCTCACTCAACCTCACATTCTAGACTCTTTGGTAGGTCCGATGACACAAACGGACCCGACAATTCAGACGGGTTCGACGACCCGAATGGGCTCAACAATCCAGATAGGTTCGACGACCCAGACGGGTCCGACGACCCAAACAGGTCCAACGACCTGAATGGGCTCAACGATCCAGACGGGCCCGACGACCTGAATGGGCTCGATGATCTAGACGGGCCTGTCCGTCGACCTAGACGGGCCCGTCAACCCGGACGGACCTGTCGACCCGGACGGACCCGACGACCCGAACGAGCCTTACGACCAAAACGGGTCCGACGACCCAGAATGGCCCGACGACTCAGATGGGGGCAGACTATCTGGACAAGATCAATGATCTAACGGGCCCGACAATTCAGACGGGTCCGACGACCCAAACGGGCCCGACAATCCAGATGGGCCCGACGACCCAGATGAGCCTGACGATCCATACGGGCCCTACGACACAGACTGCCCGACAACCTGAACGGGCCCTTCCAAACCTTTGGGCCCGACGACCCAAACAAGCACGACAACCTGGATGGGTCCAACAACCTGGACGGGCCCGACAACCTGGATGGACCCTTCCAAATCGTCAAGCCCGACGATCCAGACGGACCCAACGACATGGACGGTCCCAATGACATAGATGGACCCGACGACTCGGACGGGTCAAACTATCTAGACAAACCCGACGAGCCCGACGAACCCAACGGTTTGGAAGGCCCGTCCGAGTCGTCAGACCCATCTAGGTCGTCGGCCCTTCTAGGTCGTCGACTCTTCTAGGTCGTCGGGCGCGTCCGGGTTGTCGGACCTTTCCGTGTCGTCGGATCCTTCTTGATCGTCGGGTTTCCAAATTTATCATGAACTCAAAACATAATTAAGCCTAAAATAAATATTGTTAAAATTAAATTTTATCTCACAATAAATTCAATTTTTTTTCCAAACAAGAAATTGAAATGTAAGGTATTTTAATTTCCTTATCCAAACAAATTATTTAAAAAATGAATGGAATTTGATTTCAAACAATTCAAATGCAAAGCATTTCATTTTCTAAGCATTGTTGAAATGTTCCATCCAAACACAAGGTAAAGATTAGGTGTATGGAGTGGACAAAGTATTACTTGTTCATTCATGTTTTTTACATTTGAATGTGTTCAAAATGTTTCGTGCATGGGGCTCTTCCCTGGCTAGAACTAGCTTACGTTTTCTCTAGGTTGACTGAGTCAAATTAAAATCTTAGTTATGCTACCATAATCTTAATCTATTCAAGATCCAAATACAAGCTCAATTACTCTACATTATTTGATCCTAGGGGTGATCATTGATTAAATCTTTCAAAATTTAATCTAGATCCAATCTAGATTTTATAAAATAGAAATCCATATCCATTTTAACTAGATTAATTTTGATTTGTCGATCTAGTTTAAATTGGATTAAATCTATATTAAATCTACTTTGTCAATTACATTAGATTTAAATCTACTTTGTCAATTACATTATATTTGACGTGAGATTGACCTAATTGACCTAATGTGGGATCAACCCAATACACCTTGACATCATTCTAACTTAACTTTGATCAACCTAGTCTATTCTATCTTGATCTCACATAAACTTAACTCAACCTAGAACAGCTAGACTCAACTCAATCTAGCTTAGGCTAACTCAACTTGAATGAGGTCCAAATTAAATTGGTTCAATATTGATCCGGACCAAGTCAAATCTACCTAGGTTTGGGCCAATTTGTTTCGACCTAGCACGACTGAATTAGCTTGACCTAGACCTAGCTGACTTGTCTCGAGTTAAGCCAAAGATGACTAGGTTAGTCTTGGGCCTAAGTGTAACATCCCGTCAGGATATTAAGAATTAAAAAAAAAAAGTAATTAACTACACTGCATTTAATAATACCTCATTTCCCAAAAACACGGGAAATTAAACTTTTATAAATGCAAAAGATAAAACTAAATCCATAATTACAAAAGTGGAATAATCCAAAAATGTCTCAAAAGAGTTTACAACTTAATTCCAATAACAGAAAATATATATAAAGATAAAACTCCCAAGCTATCCCCTCTCTGCATCTAGGCCTCACTAGCTCCACCTGCAACATCATCTGCTCACGTGTACCGCGTACACGATCATTGTCAAACACAAGCAGATAGGGTGAGCTAAAAGATGAAGCATAAACGTACTCAAAATACACATATGTATATGTATAAACAATAGATACATCAATAACACACTCTTCTCTTATCTCGCATGGCCACAACTATACATGATATTATTTCATTTCCAAAGAACCTCCTCCTTTTCTATCACATGGCCACAACCATGTATATCGATGCACCCCGCGGAAGACTCGTTACCTTCCTTCCACATGGCCACAACCATGTATATCAATGTACATCAAGGAGACTCATTCCAACTCTTCCACATGGCCACAACCATGCTAGTCGTGTTCTACCTCTTCTATTAAGTATCTCAAGGCACCTTGCTGCCACACCTATCGGCCACAACCGATAGAGCACGTGCGGAAACCATGCTACGGATCACACACCGTAACGCCAGGTGAAGTTCCCAAATACGAACATAGTCCGTAACGTCCCAGAACTACCAAACTCATCAGTGGGAGGGCAATCGATCCGGACCCATCCGTACTGGCCACAACCAGCACACTCACACCGGCACACTCGCCAACCCGAGCCATAACTCAAAGGTTCCTCGTGTTCATCCGCTATCCCGAGCCACAACTCAAAGAAATTCATTCCGGGCCACAACCCATAGAATGCCACGTGCTTAACCCCTATCCTGGGCCACAACCCATGGAACATCAGCAAGCCCACCATTGAGATATCTTAGAAGCCATATAGACCACGCATCACCATTCAGACATTCATCAATCCAATACTGCAACATTGATTGCCTTTAAACACACCATTCATCCATCCTTTGCCTAAACTTCAAGTTCTCGCCTAAGCACTCCAATTGATCTCGCTTAGACTAGATTACCTCGCCTGAGCGAGCACCGAGCATAAAACAAAACTCGCATTCTCGCTTGGGCGAGCCTTGCTCACCTGGGCGAGACTACCTTTCGCCCAAGAATCACATCTCTCGCTTGGGCTGAGAGTTAAACCAATGTGCAAACATTCTCCGAATTCTCGCTTAGGCGAGAGACTCTCGCCTGAGCGAGACACTCTTTCGCTCAAAAGAAATGGAATTCCCGCCTGAGCGGGATGCCAAACCAACTCACCAACCCTCTCGAGTTCTCGCTTAGGCGAGACTCACTCGCCTAGGCGAGATGACCTCTCGCCCAAACCCAAAATCATTCGCTTGAGCGATAACCTCTAGCAGGAGAGGATACGAGTCCCTGCATATCTCTCCTAGGCTCGCCTAGCTCGCCTGAGCGAGAATTGCAGGCTCTGGCACTGTTTCACACATACAAGCACTGCACCAGAGACCCATCACACTCCCCAAAACATACCAGTTCAGTTTGACAACATTACACCAACAGAACAGCATAAATTGGACGCAATAGAGACCCACCACCCCAAATTTGCACAATAGCAGCACACTCCGCACAAAATACCCATCATGTTTATGCAATTAGGTAGAAATCTCAATAAAACAGTACCAAACCACCCAAACCCCCAATTCATCACATGACTAACACGAAAATCCATGGCATAAAGTCATCAATTCCATACAATCAAATCAGAAAACAATATTATGGGTTCAGCTCCTCTAACCTGAGGTTTTCCTTTGCCTAGCGTTTGAAATACGCGTCTCCCTTTGAACACCAATGCCGTTCTCCTTGATTCTGTCCCAATTCAGCTATCAATTTCCCCCAACCTCACAATTCACTCTAGATTTTCGTATTCCTTTACCTAAGCCACAATCACAGATGCCTAAACCCCTCTTCTCCCCTAAATTTTACCTTTTAAAGGGTGCCTTAATATGGGTTAATGCAAAAACGAAAATATGGTTTAATGAGGTTGATAGGATTTTCTATGCCTTTTTAAATTCAAGCCATTCCAATTGTTAGCAAAAAGAGAATTAAATGTGCACCACCAAGGTTTGAACCCATGAACTTACCAATGCCAAATCAAAGCTCTAAACCACCAAGCCAATTCATGTTTCATGCTAACCTACCTAATTCCAGTATCATATCATTTGAATCATGCTCCAACATATTATCAAAACAATAGTAATTAAATAATACACAATTTAACACACATAGGACTCGAACCCAAATCCTTTCACACAACCAAAGTACTCTCAACCACTTGAGCTAGTACTTTTCCGTGTCATACACAACAGAATTTAATGTCATAAATGCACTACCTACCCGCATTTATTAATTAATTATTTATTTATTTAATTAAATTTTGCGGATCTTACACTAAGCTTAGTCGATTTGACTTAGGCTTTTGTTTACAAACTAGACCAAGGCTAAGGCCAGGATTAATTTAGATCGACCAAGGTTCAAGCCAACTTGGATCAACCAGAGTGTGAACCAACTAAACTCGATTAGGGACTCAGTCGACTCAGCTCGACTTAGGCCAAGGTCAAATCAACTCAACTTAGACAAAGATCAACTCAAGTTAACTTGAACTATCTTGCCCTTGGCTTAGTCAACTCGACTACTTCTAGATTCGGGCCAACTTGACTCCTTGACCGACTTAACGTAAGCCTAGATCGACTCAGCTCGAAATGGGCCTTATTAGTGGAAAACGACAAGTGCATCGGTTGCACCTAGCAAATAATAAATATCGTTCTCTCCATAGGGACTAACACTTGACAACAAAGATCATAAAAACACAAAGAAAATATTTTTGGTATTTTATCAAACAGTTGGTGTGCAACAAAAAAGTTAACATAGAGTATTTACAATTGTCAAAACTAGATTTCATTCACTTCATTCTCATGCCTTCATAAACATCTCAATTCCATCCATATTCAAGTCAAAATCAACTCACTAGATTACTCAAATCCTATTCCCAGAGACTTTGAGTTTATGATAACTCATCAAGTTCCAATTCATTGAATCCTCAACAAGTGAAATCATGCATTAAGTTCAAGAGTATTAAGATTACTAATGAATCATGTTTTATCCCTAGATACAAGCTCCATTAGGTATTCAATTTTAGTTATAGGTTCAAAAGACATTTTTCAATACCTCAAGAACCATAAACACGCCACGGTTGATAAAGCCACAACAAGCATTAGGCACAAAAATCAAATAGTAACATTGAATGGAAAACATATTGATGAGTGCATATTTTTACCTCATTTAATGTTTAATTATGGATTTTTAATTGAATTTTGTTTTTAAAAGATTCATTTAATTGAGATTTCTTATAATTGGGTTTATTGAGTTACAAAAACATGTTAAAAATAACTTTTTTTGTCGCATAAATTTTCTTTGGAAATTTTGAGGTGTATTAGTGCAGCTGCAACTAAGTTAAGTTCATGGAAGTGTGGAAATAAATTGATTAAAGCTTCATGACACATTAAAGATAAATTCAAGAATAGAAAATTATCAAAATCACAAAAATTCAAGTCAAGCATTGCATGAAGAAGGCAAGAAAAGCTTGAAAAAGTGAAGAAGTTTAGCTAAGTCAATAAGAGGGAACAAACAACAAAAATTGGACCTTACAATTTTCTCTATCTTTTTCTAGAAAAAAAAACTTTGATAATTCATAAATATTTATGATAAACGATAATTTGGGGAAGTATATCTTTAGATATTTTTTTAATATTTTTAAATAATTATCTTATTTAATTATATCATAAAATATCAAAAGATAATAACTACCATATATTTTTAAATATGACAAGATCTTATTAAATCTTTGATGAAGGATTATCTTGTTCCTTTTTAAGATTATTGAATATGGTGTGAGTTGATTAAAAAAACTAAGTGAAATCCCCACTGGACATTAAGATAGCATGCTATCTAGATGTGAAGGTTTCTTTCACAAAGCTCAAGAGAAGAAGATGATGGATTGATTCAAACAAAAAGGAAATGGAAAACACATAAACCATAGAAAACCAAGAACAATTAAAGGAAGAAGAAAAGATAAAATGGAAAGAAAAGAAATGGTAAAAATGTGAGAAGCACGCCACTACAAGGCTAGGCTAGAAGCCATGGCAACCTTGAAGATGAGTAGATGTGTGCCGCCACTTGCTATGCAAGATAAGGCTTAAAAGTATTCACTCCCAAGGGAGGAAA
>Ga0214544_1004493_pt1 | contig 28018 bp, 10 predicted proteins | sample CNSS3metaG_FD_160074 | JGI IMG/M metagenome (GOLD analysis project Ga0214544, IMG submission 160074) | Root nodule microbial communities from cowpea collected in UCLA plant growth center, Los Angeles, California, USA - CNSS3 | ecosystem: Host-associated > Plants > Roots > Nodule | place: USA...
TATATATATATATATATATATATAAATAAAGATGAATTTTAATTATCATGATTTATTAAGATATAATTTTAACTTTTTAACACATAAAGTAAATAAAAATTGTTTAATTCGACCTATTTCTAATCTCTAATAATGTTATTCCATGGTCAACAATTTGTTGGAAATCACATAATATCAAAATAATCTCTTCAAACATAAATACACTCTGAACCCTAGGCCTGTCTACAAATACTCAAAGTATTATGGCTCAACATGTGATTTTGTGTGGATAAGATTGTAAACACTTCTCATGTAATTTTTGTGGCCAAAATTGTAAACTTTTCTTGTGCGTGTGGATAAAAGTGTAAACCATTCTCATGCAAATTTTTGTAGACAAAAGTACAAATTCTTCTGGTGTAATTTTTGACAAAACTACAAATTTACTGATAACTCACACCTACCTAAGTTCTTCAATTACACTCAACTATCCAAGTTCCCGATACATTTAGTGAGTCGTGGTCACCGTCTCAAACCAGCTATTATTTTTATAATAACTTTCTTCTTCTCATTTCTATTAGATTTTGGTGAACACCCACAACAAAATCAACCATTTTTTGTATGGGATATAGTTGTAAAATTTTAAAATACTAGGAGTGATTTACTTAATAAATTCATACTTTATTGCTGCCTTCTCATTTTTATTAACACAATATGCTTTTGAAAAACAACTATAAATAAATAAATTATAAAAAAAATATGAGAATATTTAGCGATTATTTTTTAGCCAAGAATTATTCAATTATGCTTATACATATAAAGTGTAATATTATATATTTAATCCTTATAACAAGATTATTTCAATTAAATAAAAAATACAGTTGTTTTGGTGAAAAGTAACAACAAATTACTTACAGAAAGTTGTATAAAAACGATTTAAATGATTAAATTAGATTTTGAAATTATATAATTATATATGATATAATTTGTTATAACCATATTTGATTAGATAAAATATACTTATATTTGTTTTCAAATTGATTGAGTGTTAGGGTTTTGATTCTCCATATATAAGAAGTTTCACCTCACATATTAACACACTATACAGTAGAGAAAAATAGTTACTGAATTTTTTTTCCTTATCTGTCTACTATTTGCTTAATAAATTCAATCACACTTTTATATTGTTTTCGGATTTTTTTTTCACACAATATTTTAAAAAACAACCATAAATAAAGAAATTTATAAGGAAAAACATGAGAATATTTAGCGATTGCATCTTTTAATTAAGAATTATTTCGATTAATTGTATTTAATTCTATAACAAGATTATTTCAATTGAATAAAAATAAAATTGTTTTTATTGAAAATTAGTAACAAAGTAATCATATGAAAAAAGATATAAATGATTAAATTAGATTTTGATATGATATAATTTGTTATATCCATATTTGCTTAGATAAAATATACTTATATTTATATTTGTTTTCAAATTGATTGAGAGTTAGGGTTTTGATTCTCTATATATAAGAGGCTTCACCTCACATATTAACACACTATACAAATGAGAAAAATAGTTACTGAGTTTGTTTTCCTTATCTGTTTACTATTTGCTTAAGCCCTATCTGTGTTCGTGAAGATTGAGTAATCGCCGCACTTGGTCATCGAAGATTCTTGTAGTGGAAAAGAAAGATAAAGGTAATTCCTTGATTCATATGTTTGATAACGTTTTTCTCATTGTTTTGGTTCAAAAACGTTCTAAATTTTATCTTTAAATCCAAACCATGAAGAAGTAAAGAGCTAGAATATTCTATATACCTTCTATTTCTGCCTTTTAAATTATTTGATTTGTACAATTATTATGCGATTAGATATATATGATTGTTGTTTGAAGGGTCAGTAGCATTATGAATTAGATTAGATTGATTTTGTGGAGAAAAGTTCATTCGTAGAAGAGTTCCTTTCCCAGATTATCTAGATTTTAATTTTGATGATATCAAATCAATTACATTTAGGCCAAAATATTCCTTCTATGTCTATCAAGGTTTCTAAGATAGTGATAATTCATCAAACATATTTGTTTATTAAAATTTTAATTTTAATCAGACGAAATAATTATAAAATTCCAAGGAGTGAGACTAAGATAGTTGTAGATATAGTTTATTTTTTCCAAAAATTCAAATTTTGATAACTGAAGCAAAGATGTAAAATTTGCTAAAAGATTTCTATTTTATAAATGATGTGTGATGTTACGATATTATTTTTTACTTTTAGGTTTAGAAACTTCAGTGAAGTGAAGATGTTGTGTGAAGATATGTTGCTGGAAATTTTATCAAGGCTTCCGGTGAGATCTCTTAAGCGATTCATGTGTGTGAGCAAGAACTTTCAATCTATCATCTTAGATGCTCGTTTTTTGAGAATGCATCTTCAAAATTCACGCAAAAGGACTAATATCATGTTAAGTTACTCAAACAAAGGTAAAACTTATGTGGATGCCTCACCTATCAGTTCTTTGATTGAAGATTCAACACCCTTCTTTACTGCTAACACTATCAATGGATCTAAGCCTCAGAGGAACAAGTATCAAGTTCTTGGTTCATGCAATGGCTTGGTCTGTATGATTAAATGGGACCAAAACGTACCCGACATATTCTACTTATGGAACCCCGCTACTGCTACAAAAGTACTAATTCCAAATTCGCATCCTCCGCATTCTCGACATCTTCCATTAAAATTTCATGAGAACGAATATATGGCTATGGTAGGGTTTGGCTATGATAATTCAAGGGATTCCTACAAAGTGGTTGCAATAGTTGGCCATTTGAATTCCGAAGGTGATAATCATCCTTTTAGATCTGTAATTTACAACCTAAATGACAACAAGATAGGTTGGAAAGACATTCAAGATTTTCCAGTTGATCCTACTGGAACGGAAGGTGATGGAATATACCTAAACAACACTCTTAACTGGTTAGGGTCACCATATTGTAACAACTATGACTACGATGATGACCGTTATATTTCATTTGATGAAGTGTTGATAGCTTCGCTTGATCTTGAGACTGAGATGTACACACAGATATTGCTTCCTGGCGAACTTAATGGGGTGTCCATAGAAGATTTCTCCTTTCCTTTTGACCAACTCCATTGCAATGAAGCTCCAATTATTGGAGTTTTGGGTGGTTATTTAAGTCTTTTTCTTCATAACCACACCACAAAATATCTAATCATATGGCAGATGAAGGAGTTTGGGAATCAACAATCTTGGACTCTATTGTTGAACGCATCTCTTCAAGATCTTGGACTTCAAACCATACGATTTCCTACGAAATCCTATCACGAATATTATCTATGGAGGATTTCAACATTAGGAAATCAACATTTTTCTTATAATTATTATAGCAATTTGCTACCTCTGTGCATGATTGAGAATGATCGTGACATCGTGATCATTCACTGTGCCTTTCAAGGTTTTGTTAAGGAAACAATAGTTTATAATCTGAAAGATAAGACAGTGACTTCCAAAAAGATGGCTGACAACTTACAGTGGATCTATCCTTTTGATTATGTCGAAAGCTTGGTTTCCCCTACATTAGAGTAGGTGTTCTATAATAATTTCTTAGGCATTTTTTTATGTCAATAAATATTGTATGTAGATCGTATCTTTAATTTTGGTTTCATCATGTCTTGAAAAATTTTAAAACAACTTTTTTTTTTTTTTTTTTATGCAATTAGATATTTCTCTTACTTATGGGATAAGAATGTTATCTTGCAATGTTACATAATATTTTGATACAAGTGAAGGATGACGAAATCTCCTTTAAAGATGTATTGTACTTAATTATTTCAAAATTTAATTAAAATTCTAAAATATATATAACTATAAAATTATAAAATGTAAATTAAAAAAATGTATTTTAGAGGGGATCGACATCTGAGAACAATTTGTAATATGCCTTAAAAAAATTATAAAATTATAAAATTATGTAATTATAAAATTATAAAATTATGTGATCATATAAATATAAAATTATATAATTCTAAATAATATAATTATATAATTATAAATCATATAATTATAAAAGTATGAAATTACAAAGCATATAATTATTAAATTATAAATAATAAAGTTATTAAATTATATTTCATAATATTAGGATTTTTTTAATTTTATTGTTTTATAATTATCTATTTTTTTAATTTATCTAATTTTATATTTTTTAATTTTTTTAATTTATAGTTTCATAATTTTGTAGTTTTATAATTTTCTATTAATTTTATAGTTTTATAATTTTTTAACCTAATGATTTTATAGTTTTATAGGTATAAGTTTCGCATTTTTTGTAATTTTATTTATTTTTTGATTATTTTTATTTTAAAAAATTATTTTTGTGTTAAATAGAGTAATGAAAGTTTAGGTGTAAGTTTAGGTATAAGTTTAGGTGTATTTTTCATCTCTATAACACCAGAGAAAGTCAAACCCTAATTCCTACAACAGAAAAATAGAGTCCTAAGATATTAGCACCCACAATATAGGGGCATCAATTCCCACATTCCCCTTTCTTTGTATCCACCGTTGTGGCATAAACCAAAAATCATCACACATTCAAACACCAATGCATTCCACACAGATACACCAGGGGATTGAGAAAATAAATGAGCTCAAAAGGTAACTATTAATTGCTTGTGCAGTGTTAAAGCTGAAGGAAGATTATAGAGCATAATGCATTCAATAACTGAACCAAATAACTGTGCAATCCTATTCAGGAAATGTAAGTGCAGAACTAATACATGTAATATTTTGAAAATGATAATAATATACCCTTAAACAAAAATTGTCTCTCCCAATTAAGGAGGGTTAAGTCGCTCAAATAAAAATAAATAAAACACACATTCAATTAACACGTACATACCTTTTAAAAAATGTCTCTAATCTAATTTAATTCATACTATTATATCTGTTTCTACAACATACTTTGATGAAATTAAAATATAAAAAAATGAAACAAAGTTCCTTCGTTCTATAAGATTGGTTTATACATAATTAATGTATTGATATTTTTAATTATAATTTAGCCAACTTATTTTTTTTTAATTTCATTATAAACTATTTTTAGTTAATAAAAATGTATTTCAATTTTCATTTTAGTTTTTTTCTTTTAATTGTGTTAAAAAGAGGAATTAATGTGATGCTCAGTTTATGACCCTTTAATCTTTGAATGCTTGTAAAGAAGATAAGAAAAGAAATAGGAGACAATGGATTTTATACTGGTTTGATTCTACACGAATCTACATCCAGTCTTCTTCTAGCAACCCGAGCTAGAAGGTTTCCACTATATCAAAGAGTTTTACAAGAATTACAAGTATTCCTCAATAATTCTAAACCCTAAGATATCAAGATCTTGATAACCCTATCAAGAATGACTTCCTTATGCAATGCTACACAAAATTGCATCAAGAACATCATCACCTACACAGTGATACAAAATTGTAAATCAATAACAAAAGCTAAGGAACGAATACACCTGTAAATCAAGCCGAATTTACATTATCATCCTAAGCCAAGCAAGAACATCATCCCACCAATCAATCTTTGAACAAAATCTTGATGAAGTAGTTGAAATTGATCAATGCTCACTCAAGAACGCTTCAAGAACTCTCTAATATCTTTCTGCTCTTTCAGAATTATGAAAATTGGGTTCATTCAATTTAGAGAGGCATTGAGCTCTTAACACTATTTTCTTGTCGCAATTAATAGATTACACCATTTTAATGTAATTGATTAATTCAATATTGAATTCAATGTCCATTGAGCAGACTTACACAATTGATTACATTAGTAGCTCTAATTGATTAATGTGACAGTTTTATAAGAGTTTAATATTCTTTTCGCTCCAAGGATACTTCTAATCAATCTTGTTGTAATTAATATGGTATTAAGACATCTAACTTGGCTCACAACATCTCTAGACTCAAACACACATTTGACTTTAACTATGACACTACATGTGATTATTCTTTCTTAGACATCATCAAAACTAAAATTTTGAAGTTTTAAAGCTCTTCTTCTTTTTGTTCCTTTGAATAACGACTATTTTTTCAAAGATCTATAAGGATAACTATCTAAGTTAACCCAATAGTTTTGAGTTTGGTAAGTAAATAATTCATTACCTAGGTTTAATTTCTTTTTTTCTTCTCTTTGAGTTTGTTAGGAGAATATGCTGTCGTGTAAGTTTAATTTTTGAGAGCTTATATGTATTGTTTTGGATTACAAAAGAGTCAAAAGGAGATTTTTTAATAGGCATATTTTATTTTAAGTAAAGAGAGTTAATAATAACAACATTTATACAATGTTTTTATTTTTAAGATGTGTGAAATATGTGTTGGGCAGATTGTAAAATCGGTGTACATAAACAATGCTATATTTATATTTTAGTATGATTTTGGGTTTATTTGAAGTATGTGTTTACTCAATGATAAATATTTACTTATGAATTAACTTGAACTATTCGTAGAATTTACTTTGTTTAAGGATTTGGATTTATTAGTAGAATAAGAGCGAAGAAACTTCAACAAGGTAACATAAAAAGACAACGGCGAAAATGATAAGGAGAAAATAAAGAAAAAATATGAGAAAACTTAGGAGATGAAGAATAGTTAAGAGGAAGACAATTTTATACTTTTCCAAGATAAGCTTCAAATGAAAAAAATTACTTAACTGTTAAGAATCACGGTAAGACTCAAAAACATTCCCCTCAAAATTCAGTATATCAAGTGTGATGTTTGGGTCATATTTTCCTTGTATTCTCTTTGCACACACTAAAGTCCAAGTTTTTTGTTCAAAATTTTCCATTAAATTAGCTTCGGTTAGCCCACTAATTGTCAATAAAATGCAAAATAAATAAAATAATAAATTATAATTGGGAGCAAGAATATCATGTCTTGTCTAATTAAAAGTTGAAAACAAGGTTAAAGATGTATTTGTGAGACATGGGAAATGTTTGATGGTGCTTCCATTGTCTTTTCTTTTTCTTATACTCTCAGACTTATCATTCAAATAATATTTAACTGGTGAAACATAATGTAATGATTACGCTTGTTCATCATTGTTTAGCTCATACAAGAGTCTCTAACTTGAGTTTGAGAGATAAACATAACTTTATCTCCTATGAAATCATTTAATTGAAACTTGATAATTCATGCACATAATAGTCATTCACTACTAAAAAAAATTTATATTTCTTGTTAATTTTATTTTAAATTTTTTTTCGTTAAAAATACTTATATATTTTGTATAAAACACTTTTCGCAATAAATTTTGTAAAAAATACTTGCAAATTTTATAATTTTGTAGAAAATAATTATCCACGAAAGAATTACTTACCAATTAAAAATCTTAGAAAAATGACAGAAAAAAAAATCTTTTCTTACAAATTTTTTTAACAAATTTGAAAAAAAATCTCATGTAATATGAGAATTTGTAGTAACAACTCAAATTAAGAATTAAACACTCAATGGGCAATAAAACTGTATTTAAAACATTAATTTAATGTTAAGTAAAAAAGAGATAAATACCAACTTTGAACTCTAACAATATATCATTAAAATTAAATTATACCCCTTAAACGAAAATTATCTCTCCAATTAAGGAAGATTAAGTCACAAAGAAATCACGTTTAAGTTTTAGAAAAATTCTTTAATTTAAAGAAATTCCTTATATCATTCACGTAAGTATCCATGTACACCTCGGCCACTATGGGCAATGTGCATTCCATGGCCCAACAAGGTAGCAGACACATCTTGGCCTAAAGGGCCAGGTACATCTCGGCCTAAGGGGCCTGGTACATCATGGACTGGCAGCGCAGAGGGGCATATCTTTCAGTGATGGCAGGGATAACATACAGGTCCAGGAATTCAAAGGCTCAACATCAATGGGAATTTGGAAATGTTACCGTTAAGGTCTGAGGCAGTTACGACATTCATTAGATTCCTTAGTGCTTAATGAAAGAAGAAAACCGCCCTTTAGGTAATAAAGTCGAGGGTGATGCCAAATAATATAAGAGATGATTCAATGACTGACAGGGATATCTAATCTTGAACTCATATAGTACATAGAGAATATTGGATTATTTCTGACTTAAGCATCAGAGTGCTTGCAGGTACCCCACTCCTGACGGTGGATCACAGTCCATGATGAGGAGAGGATTCAAGGAGAAAGAAGGCTGAAGGCTCTTGAGATCGCTTGATTCCAACCTTACAAGAACAAGGAAATAGAGACAGTCGGATAAACCAAGGACAACAAATTATCTACTAACTTGCCTGAGGTTTTGTATTCATCTGAATAAATCAATTCATATCAATGTAACATTATCATGGATTTTAACAAATGGAATGTTCCATGCATTCAATATACTTATTGTGCTTCCATATTTTACATAGGGTGGTCATGGATTGGATTTTTAATGATGCAATCCACATCTATTTTATATCCAAATAATTAGATCAGATTTTCGATCCAAATCCATTTTCTCATAAAATCTAGTTTGAATTTTGTTAAAATCCAGATCCAAATATTTGGATATTAAGATTTAAATCCAATTCAAATATTTGGATTAAGTTAAAAATCCAAACTCCATTTTTTATAGAAGAAATTTAAATTGAATTTTCTAAAACTTGTGTTCTAAGGACCGACACCAGCTTGCAGGGCCAAACCCTAACCCACGTGGGCTAGGGTCAAAAAAGCCCACATGGCAAAAAAATCCCATTAGAGAAGACCACAAGGCCAAAAACCACACAATGTCTTATGGGTCAAGGTCAGCCTATGGGCTTTCTTCTTAAACATAAAAAATATTCTTTTTAAAAATATATTATTAAACTTTTCGTCGTCAGCTCAAGGTTGACAAGTCTAAGACGCGTCAAAGATGTTAGACTAGGTTGAGCCGACCTGTCTAGGTTGTCAGGCCGATCCTGTCTGTCTAGCTCATCGTGTCAGCCTGACATAGTCAGGTCGAAGTGTCGGCTCGACCTGACAAAATCAGGTCGTCGAGCCCGCTTAACTTGTCTGGGTCGTTGGACCTGCTCAGTTCGTACACGTCGTCGAGCACGACCAGTCCGAGTTGTTGGGTTGATTCAGCCTATCTGGGTCGTCGTGTCCGTCTGAGTCGTCGAGTTCGTCCGGGTCGTCGAACCCGCCATACCATTATGTCGTTAGGCTTGCCCAATCGATATAGGTCATCGGGCACGACTCGTTCGAGTCATCAGGTCGACCTAAAATGTTTGGGTTTTCGGGCCCTCCCAACTTGTTCGGGTTGTTGGGCCCACCCAGCCCGTGCTAGTCGTCGAGCCCATTCAGTTCTTCAAGCTCGTCCAGGTCGTAGGGCCTACCCGACCCTTCAGGGTCGTCGGGCCTACCCAATCTGTACAGGTCGCGGGCACGACTCGTCTGAGTCTGAATTTAGCATAGTCCACCTCAACCTTTAACCTAACCCAACTTAAAATTTAAATTGAAAATTTGTATTGAATTTTTTGGATTATCCATATTTGAAAATCTAGATTTAGAGAATTGATATCTAATCCATAAAATATGTAAAATGTAGATTAGATTGAAATCTAATCTAATAAAATGAATTATAAATGGATTAATTTTTTAATAAAATAATTTTTAAATGGATGGAATCAGAGCAAAAGTGGATCAGATAAACAAAATTGAATTTTTTGTCCACCCATTTCAAGATGGATTGAACCAAATCACAAACACATAATGATTCTAGCCCATATGAGAAATTCTCCTTCCCATGTGATATAAAGTTGATGCAAAAAGCTAAATAATGCAGGACCTAAAGAACAATATTAAAATGATCTGGCTCATTTCTTCTATGGAAAATATAACAAAACATATTAGAAGAAACTCATTACTATAATTTATATTATTGCACGTGCATATAAAATATCCATGTCCTTGTTATCTTAGTTTTATAATATATATATATATATATATATATATATATATATATATATATATATATTTAGTTGACGTTAAACTCATTGCTATCTACTCCTATAAATAATTAAAACAATGGCTAGGTTAGAAGAAACACAATAACATAACAACACCCACCAATATATAATTTCTTATTAAATAAAAATTGAATCACAACTTTTATATTTGGTTTATTAGCAGTCAGTCACCAATATATAACTTTTATATTTGGTTTATTACTAACTACTCCTATAAATAATTAGAGTAGTGGTTATATTAGAAGAAATACAATAATATGACAACATTCACCAATATATAACTTCTTATTAAATAAAAATTGAATCACAAAATTTTTATATTTGGTTTATTAGCACTCACCAATATATAACTTTTATATTTGGTTTATTAGCAGTCAAATATATAAGCATTGGTCATCTAAAGTCCAAAAATGGAAAATGATAGACAGAGGAATTTTATTCACTCCAGCACCAGCCTTACATACAAGTAACGTTACCAAAATAACATTGGTACCCAGCTGAAAATGTTAACATATTGAAATCTTAGTTAACATAAAGTGAATACTCAATACAACTACAAAAGATGCAATCATCGAACACAATGTTGTGAAGTTTGACAACTGAAAACTTAATTCAATTTGATAGAGGAAATACTAATGTAGGATTCAATTATAATAGTTCATAGGTTGAATATAGCTTTACAGAAACAACTTACTTCATTGTGTCATCTTACTATATCTTTTAGCCTACCAATCTCTAAAACTTGAAATTAAACACAATGATCATCTTATCATTTTTTCCTACCGATCTCTAAAACTTGAAATTAAACACAATGATCATCTTATCATTTTTTCCTACCGCCTTTTGAGCAACTCATGTACTACCTAAATTGAGACACAAAGATTGCTATTAAGTAAATTAAAATGAATAAAAAACTTGTTTTTATTTTTTCAAACCATGAAACACAATAATCATACTTAAGCTCTCAATTCATTAGTCAATTTCCTTTAATGATTCTCATTAGGTGTTTTTTTTTTTTCAAACATATAGCTTAGAGTGCATAAGGATAATATAAACAAATATTAGAAAAAATATCTTATTTCAAAATGATGTAATAAAAAAAATAGAGTCCAACTATTTAAGAAATATTAAAAAATTGAGAGCTTAAGAAACCCAACATGCAGAGGCAGATGTTTATTGGGGCAGGGAGAGCCCATCCCCCCCCTCCAAATTATGAATTTTTTTAATTATATATATATAATATTAAAACATAGGTAATATATTTTAGGAATTGATAAAAATTAAATGGTGTATTTAATGTTAATAGATAATAAAGAATAAAAATATTTAGGCTTAATTTCTCGTTTGCTTTCTATTTTTGTCAAAAAATTGACACTAGGATTATATTAATCATATCAACAAAGCAAATCATTCATATTAAGAGTTTCAATTTTAATGAAAGAATCATCTACCCGTTTTAAGAAATTTAAGTAAAAGACTAAATTACATTAGTTTTTCAGAAATTTAGGACCAAATTGAGACTAAAAAGATTGGAGGATCAACTTAACATTTTTAAACGGAAACATAAATAAAAAGAGTACTTAAACCAAATATTTATTAATATAATTTTTATTTTCCTTCTTATTTTCTTTTTAGTTTTTTCACAAATTGTAATAATCTCTCATCTCATACATTTTTATTTTGTATTTTAAGAAAAAATAAAGTTAGACACAAAATTATTTTTGCTTTCATTTCTTATTTATCCTCTTCATTTATTGTCTCTTGTCTCAATTGATAATGAAAACATTATTTTTTATCTCATTAACTTTTTGTTTATTCATTTTTTATGAATATAGAAAAAAAATGTATGATATATTTTTTCATAATTGATTTTTAATTGTGACTTAACTATAATATATTTTTCTTTTAATAATTATGTGTCTCGATTTTTTATTAAATTATGATAAATTGTTTTTTAATATTATGTACAAAAAATATATATTGATAAAGAATAAAAGAATAAATTTATTATTAAAAAGTGATAAAAAAGGAAACTATTGATGAAAACAAGATAGATTATACTTTTTTACATATTTTGAAACATTATAATCAAATTGTTTAATAGAGAAACAATTTTTTAAAGCATTATACTAATGACCAAATATAATGATCTCAAAATTATATTACTTTGGCCCTTTCAACATTTTTAGTCAAGATCCGCCACTGCCAACATAGATTCCTAAACTCAACTTCAACGTAACCACTAGAAACACACGAAACCGATTGTTCGATAACAAATGGTATGCTACAGTGCCTTGAAATATATGAATCCACACAAATCAACAAACAATTAAAAAAACTAATTAAATCATTTATTTGTGATGCTTATGGAATTAAAATGGGAACCCAAATAACTCCTATAAATTTAAATGCGTACAAATTTTAATATAAATAAACTAAAATACGTACAAAATATTAATATTGATGTCATTAAAAATATTTAAAATTAATACGCACAATTGAAAGGTGAATAAGATCAAAAGTCAATAACAATATCAATGTCTAATAAAAATAAAACAAACAATAAAAAAAATGAAAGTATAGATTTTCTGAAAACATTATTCGTTAAATTTAACATAATAGTTGTGTTAAGCATTTTCACATTGAAATGGACAATTTTCGAGTACAACATCCAGTGGCGGAACTTGCTCGATATTTATGGGGATGCCAAAATATACTTAAAATTTATATATTTAAGTATGGATCCGTAAGATTATTTCACTTAATAATAATTGAATCAATACTAAAATTTTTAGTTATATTTTGTTTTTAATGTAAATAATCATATGGTCAGCAAAAAAATTCATCTTCCGTTTTATTTTGCAATCTTATTTTGATAATTTTTATTTCTGATATAGTTGTAGAAACAAGAAGAGTTAAAATAAGACGAGACGGATTAAAAAGTCAATCAAGTAGATGTAATTGACTTCCTAATTTTGTCAAAGATTGATTTTTTCTATTTTCTTCCTCACAGTAGCTTCCATTTTATCACTTTTAAATAATTAATTTATTCTTTTATTTCTTCTTCAATATACTTATGTTTTAAAAAAAATACTAAAAGATAATTTATCATAATCTAAATAAAAATTGTGATACGTAATTAATAAAAGAAAAATATATGATAATCAAGTCACAATTAAAAACCAGTTATTAAAAAACACTTAGTGCATTGCTTTTTCTTCGATATTTATAAAAATGAACATACCAAATGCTCATGAGATAAAAAATAATATTAATTATTAAACTAATATTTCACTATCAATTGAGAAAAAAAGAATTACTTTTCTCTTCAATAATAGAAGAAAGTATACAAAAATGAGAGCACAAAATAATGAATTTGTGTTCAACTTTCTTTTTTTTCTTCATAAACAAAAGAAAACAAAACAAGTAAAAGTTTAAAGTGGATACAATATGTGAGAAACTCAAAAAACAGTGAGAGAGAAAATAAAAAATATCTTAATAAATTTATTTATTTTTTATTAAATTTAATTTTATGCTTTATTATTTATTAGCATTAAATGTTATATTTTATAAAATAAATAAAAAGATACCTATTTTAATTCTTATCAATTCCCAATATATACTTTTATTATTTAAAAAATTTCAAAACATTAAATTTCTTATACATAATTTAAAAAATTAAAAACAAAAAAATTGCATATAACATAAATAAAAATAAATCAAAAACGTTCGGGGGCCACGGCTCACCCTGTCCCTTCGTTGGTCCGCCTTTGACAACATCTTCATGATTCGATAATGCTTGCTTCCAATTATAACAACTTGTGATATAATTGAAAACATATATTTCAATTCAATCTGGTGGGGTGGAAAACATATATCAAACCTACACTTGCATATTATTGTTCTCAAAATTAAATGTTCAAAACTTGAATTGTAGGTTATAATTTGTTGTGGAGTCCTTTTCTTTTATAAGTTAAAATTTAAACAATTTTGTCACGCCATATATGCTAGTCGCATCTCCCTTTCAATTTCAAATTCAACGAAGAACATAATATGAGGAGCTCATGTCATTGTCACAAAAAATAAAAAAATCCAATGTAAAAAATTAAATCATGCATCTTGACAATAATATGTCTAAAAGAATGAAAATAACTTGCAAAATGATGGAATGCAATCGAATCATATGTAGTGTTTGCACCAGTCAAAAAATCAAGGGAAAAAGATCATTAGCTCCATTCTGAAAAATATTTAGACAACAAAACCGAGGGTTCACTGGGTAATTCCCCAAACACCAACTTCCAGAGATAAAAAAGACAAAAAAAAAACAAAAGAAATAACACGTGCAAGCATTTTAGATACGGGCTTTTGAGTAATATCTCTAGTAGTTTGTTTTGTTAGTTTTTAAATAGATTTATATAATAAAAAAAGTGACATACACAACTAAAAATTCTCATATTACATGGGATTTTTCTTGCAAATTTGTTAAAAAAATTTACAAGAAAAAAATTTTTTTTGCTATTTTTTCTAAGAATTTTACTTGACATGTAGTTCTTTCATGGATAATTATTTCGTACAAAATTATAAAATTTGTAAATATTTCATACAAAATTTGTTGTAAAAAATATTTTATATAAAATATTTTGCAAAATAATTGACAACAATTTCTTGCAAATTTTCATAACGAATTGCAGGAGCTAATTATCAAGAAAAAGTGAAGTTAGAAATGATAGCAACGAAACATGTTACTCTCCCAACAAAAATAGTAGTGAAAAATGACAAAAAACATAATAGAAGGTAGAACTCACCAAGCATTCAATCAAGTCAAATACCAAGGGATGTATGATCTCAAACGGCGTGCAATCCCACAGGAGAGAAAGGCATGAATGGAGACATAATTAATCTATTTAGGGATGGGTCAGATATTATCCCAAAAAGTCAGTTCGACCCTCTACGACATCTCAATCACCACTCTAAAAATATGGAGGCACATCATGCTCAACTCATCACACCTCGGAACATGGCGCCAGAAACCCAAAGTACGAAGGTTACACACTTTCCTCACGAAGAGACCATTGTGATGAAAAAGCATATGGGCGTAAAAGTGTATCGTAACGCCAACGAACAAAACCCTAGGATCTTGCAAGAAGTCAACCAGCAAGGAGGGAACATACAGAGAGTGGATGATATGGAAGACGAGATAGGTGTCACCCACACAGAGTTGGAGGGCGACTACGAGGTTATGCGTGATGGCGGAGTGATTGACCTCCACTTAATGTCCAGGCCTGAAATGAAGTGCGGTATATCACAACAAGCGTAGACGAAGAACCAGTAGTCGACATAGGTGGGGTTGCAGGTGACGTAGGTGTGGATGGTGTGGTTTTCAAAAGTAATTTCGTATAGATTGTAGGTGTCATTGCGGGTGCAGTTCACGATAATTGTTCTCGCCACATGGTTGAACGGGTTGTTCATCGTTACCAAAATGTAGAAATGCAAGGAGTCCCATATAGAAGTGCAACTCTTGAGCATAATCATAAATTCTTTTACACTGATCTTTAAAAGATCCTTCAACCACCTTTGCTGCTAGTTGCTTTGCCCTAAGAGCCATAGAAATTGTGACCTTTGTATTCCATTTCTTGGCTGTTTTATTATGTATATCCAACAGTTTTAAATTGGGATTTTCTATTAATGAGTTGTCTAAGGTTTGACTCAACCATTTGGAATTCATCAAATTAATAATAAATTCTCTATTGTAGCTATGATGGTCTTGAACTTTTCTTAATTGCCATGTTTGACATGAAACCAGAAATACAAATAAAGTGACCAATCACACTTTCCTTGGGCCCCCAAACATCTCACCATCACTCTTTCTTTGTCATTTTTCTCAAATTTCAAATTCCTTCTAGCATGCACAACATAAGTCCTTACACCCTTCACAAATTGTGCCTTATCCACGAATGTTGTTCCCACTTCCCACTTCCCACTTGTAATCAGTCATAGATTTTGGTTTCTAAACTGTCCTAAAAAAACCACAACTGTTATTCCCATCGTGGTCTGTGTCACTGTCATTACCCTCACAACTAAACAACTCTTCTAACTCCCAACCATTATCAGACAGACCTCTATCGTGTTCGCATGGTCACTGTCATCAGGAACCCTTTCATTATTATCATGACTGTCTTCACTATCATGACTGTCTTCACTTGGACCAACTTCAACGAACACCATACCTTCAACAAATTTTTCTTTACCATAATCAACAATTATTTGTACATCAACTACGCCTTTAGCCACTTCATTATTAGAACCCCAATGGTTACCATCACTATCTCTAACAGAATCTGCATCAGAATCAATCCAACTTTGAACATCAATCTCAGTGTCTGTCTCCCTTTCGTCATCACCTTCAACCATATCTTGCAACCCAACCTCAACTTGTGGATTTCCAACACCTACACCCACATCCTCAAGTCCAACTTGAGCTTATGAATTTCCTACACCTTCACCCACATCCTCAACTACAATTTCAGGTTCAAACCTTCTTAAACCTTCACCCAACTACAATTTCCTACACCTTCACTAACATCCTACAATCCAACTTTAGTATCTTTGTTCATTACAAGTTCATCCACACCAAACCTTACTACAATATCAATGCCTACTACTTCAAATTCACCATCTATCTCAACTTTTATTGCATAAAAAACATGGTTGTTTTCACCACTCTCTAAAGGTCTCACCACACCTCATTCAGATTCAACTATATTGTCTTCTACTTGGGCTTCAACAACTCCATGCACAACAAACAAGTGCACTTAGCCACAACGCCTTGCGATATGAACCATATTAAGTGAACCCTTGTCATCATCCAAGGGGTGTAACAACTTCTCAACACAATAGCACAACCCCTTTATACTATAATATCCCATTTTCCTAAGTGACCATAATATTTCAAAATAACTTCATCTGTTAGGATCACATGATCAATTAGTAGTTTTCCCACCAAAATATTTCCACCACTCATCGTTGGCAAAGTTACCATGGTGGTGGACCACAACCTCAAATCTTTGGTTAGACATTGGAAACAACAATAAACATAAAAAGTTTGAAAAATGTTAACAATCTTTAAATGGGGAACAAAGACTCAATCTAAAGCCGGCAAACGACAATGAAACCCACCACGAAAACCGACAACACAAACAATTTAAAATTGTGGGTCACGAAATTCACCAAATAATACACCATCGATAAAGAAAATAACAAATTTAAATAATCCACCAAATGCAAAAGTGAAACCGACCAAAAACCCTAATCATTAACAGTAATCACAAACACTAATAAGAAAAATTAATCACAAATCCTAAACCATAAAACTAACCTTCGCAATGATGCACAACATCCAGGAAAAAATCTTCACCAAACGCAATAATTTTTCATGCACAAGAACAATCTTTGATGTAAGTGAATGCACAATCTCCTCAGATCTCCAATTGAAAGAAATCCCTAGTTCTTAATGAATCCCTAAACCCAATTCCACCAATTTGTAACCCCAAAACTACCTGATTAAAATTAAAAAGGGCAGCACAATAAAATAATGATCACGTCATTCAACAATGCTTCATGTCATAGTAATGAACCACGATGGATATGTTCTGTTAACTATTTAGACAAAATTAAGAAAAAGGACCTAATTGAATGAAATTTACGAAAATTAGGACCAAATTAAAAACAAATCCTAAACTAAGACCAAATAGAAAAAAGTTAACCAAAACTAGTATCAAATGACTATTTAATCCTTTAAACTTTAGTAGCACATGGTCTTTTATTTTTTTAGGTTCTTTAGGGTTGTATATCTTTCAAAGAATTTTATTGTATGAATTGATTGTTTAATATAACTTATTTTTAATTGTTGAGATATATTATAATGAAACATAATTAAATATTACAAATATGGTATATAATTAGTTATGTAATTGTTTTAACTAAATAATGGTTTTATATATAATATTTAATTGTATTTCATTCTATTAATATGGATAAAAAATATATATTATTATGTATGGATATGAAAATTTTAAAACTAAGAAAATAAGAGTTATTAATAAATATTATAAGAATAAATATTTTAATTTATTTATCGTATGTATTTTATATTTTTTTAATATTAAGATTGTGTATATATGGAGGAATACAAAAGGCGCGTAAAAGGAGATGAAAAATAGAAAGATGGTGTGAATAATTTGATTAAAGTAATAATATTTTTAAAACATTATGAAGTGATATATTTTTTAAATGGTTAAATTAATTTTTATTAATTATTAAAGTTTAATTTAATTATATTTTATTATTAAATTCAATATTATTATTATTATTATTATATAATAACTATTATTTTGTTATTCTATATAACATAGATTTCATATTCCTAATAAGGTTATCTTAGACAAATGAATTTTGACATATATAGGTTCTATTGATATTTTACAGCCCATAATTAGTTATCATATGAAAATTTATCAAAAGAGTAAATAAATAAAATAACGTAAAACATAGAAAAAAACCACATCAAACTTATGATAAATTTGATAAATTTTAGACTTCATAATACATAAGAAAATTATATTTTTTATAAAAAAAATCTAAATAAATACATGAAACTAAAACATTAAACCTATTTTATAAATAAAGGCTAAATTATATATATATATATATACTAGAGAACATACATAATAAAAAGTATTTTTTAATTTTTATAAAAGTTTAAGTTAAGATAAATAATAAATATATAATTAATTTTTAAAGTAGTTGTTAAATATAAAAAAAAATATGTATAAAAAAATTTTAAAATAAAAATTTAAACAAAAAGGTTTTTAAAATAACAATTAAAAATAAATTATTTATAAAATAATTAATTTTTAAAATAATTAAAGATAAAATTGAAATAATGAAATATGGAAAAAAATATCTTTATATATATATATATATATATATATATATATATATATATATATATATATATATATATATATAATTCAAAAATTTGGAAGACCAGAGCTCCCACCAGCTTATTCTATCCCTTTGCCACTGTGAATGAGAGTTGTTGAGAGTTGATTAAATATTTCCTTCGATCGGTAGGGTGTTATAAACATGAATAAACAATATCAAACAATTTTTGTGCTTTTGAAAATAATTAAACATATATAATTATTATCTCATAATGTTTTTAAGATATTAGGTAATCAATTATATACTATAATGTTTTTGAAATATATAATAAAATATTATAATATGTTATTACTTAATAAAATAATATCTTTCAATATTTTAGAGATATTTAATATAAAATATTATCTTTTTAAATAATTTCTAATTAATTTTTATATAAATATTGAAATTCAATAATTACTATAAACAAATAAAAATATATCTTTTTGTGAAAAAATATATTTATAATAACATTTTAAGCTAAAAAAATTATTAATAAGCTAAGAAGATATAATAAATATATGTTACATTCAGTAAAGAATATATATATATATATATATATATATATATATATATATATATATTATATAAATATATAATATTAGTTATCATTATCTGTTTAAACTGATAATCTCATTACGTAATAAGTTAAAAATGAATTTTTTTCCTTTTTCTTAACAAATACCAAGTAAAAAAAAAAAACTGCTTTAATTCGACCTATTTCTAATCCGAAATGACAGTGTTCTTCGTGATCAACTCTCCCTATCTTCCATGGTGAACAATTTATTGATAGTTACGTAGTTGTAAAATTTTGAAATATTATAGGACTGAGGTAACAGCCATGTATGACTAGATAGATGCGTAAAATTATTTATAAAATTAATTGAACAGGTTAAATATGATTTAATTAATAAATTCACAATTTTCTCTTTCTTTTTCCGGAATTTTATTCACAAAATATGCTTTTGAAAAACAACTAAATAAATGAATTTATAAGGAAAAACATGAGAATATTTAGTGATTATATTATTTAGTTAAGAATTATTTCAATTATGTTTATAAATAGAAAATGTACTATTAATATATATATATATATATATATATATATATATATATATATATATATATATAATCCTATAACAAGATTATTTTAATTGAATAAAAATAAAAATATTTTTATTGAAAAATAATACCAAAGTACGTAGTTACAAAAAGTTAATTATGTGAAAAAAGATATAAATGATTAAATTAGATTTTGAAATGATATAATTTGTTATAACAATAACCATATTTGATTAGATAAAATATACTTATATTTGTTTTCAAATTTATTGAGAGTTAGGGTTTTGATTCTCTATATATAAGAAGTTTCACCTCACATATATTATCATACTATATAAATGAGAAAAATAGTTTGAGTTTTTTTCCTTATGTTTTTTACTATTTGCTTAAGCCCTTTCTGTGTTCGTAAGAATTGAGTAATCGTCGCAGTTCGTCATCGAAGATTCTTGCAGTGCAAAAGAAAGATAAAGGTAATTTCTTGATTCATATGTTTGATAACATTTTTCTTTCTTTTTTTTTTCAAGAACATTCTAAATTTTATCTTTAATCCAAACCATGAAGAAGTAAAAGGCTAGAATACTCTATATACCTTCTATTTTTCTTTTTTAATTATTTTATTTGTACAATTATTATGTGATTAGATATATATGATTGTTGTTTGAAGGGTCAAAAGCATTATGACTTAGCTTTAGATTGATTTTGTGGAGAAAAGTTCATTCGTAGAAGAGTTCCTTTCCCAGATTATCTAGATTTTAATTTTGATGATATCAAATCAATTACGTTTAGGTCAAAATATTCCTTCAATGTCTACCAAAGTTTCTAAGATAGTGATAATTCATCAAACACATTTGTTTATTAAAATTTTATTTTAATTAGAGGAAATAATTATAAAATTCCAAGGACCGAGACTAAGATAGTTGTAGATATAGTTAATATTTTCCAAAAATTCAAATTGTGATAATGGAAACAAAGATGTAAAATTTGCTAAAAGATTTCTATGTTATAAATTGTGAGTGATGTATCATATTAATTTTTACTTTCAGGTTAGAAAATATGTTGTGTGAAGATGCGTTGCTGGAAATTTTATCAAGACTTCCGGTGAAATCTCTTAAGCGATTCATGTGCGTGAGCAAGTACTTTCAATCTATCATCTTGGATGCTCGTTTTCTGAGAATGCATCTTGAAAATTCACGCAAAAGGACTCATTTCTTGTTAAGTTACTTAAGCGAAGGTAAAACTTCGGGCTTTCTGATTCCCTTACCTATAAGTTCTTTGTTGGAAGATTCAACACCCTTGTTTAATGCTGATATTATCAATGGATCTAAGCCTCAGAGGGAGATGTATAAGGTTATTGGTTCATGCAATGGCTTGGTCTGTTTGACTAAATGGAACCGAATGCTACCCGACATACTTTACTTATGGAACCCTGCTACAAAAGCACTAATTCAAAATCCATATCCTCCACATTCCGAACAACTTTCATTAAAACTTCATGAGAAAGAAAATGTTGTTATGGTGGGGTTTGGCTATGATAATTCAAGGCATTCCTACAAAGTGGTTGCAATATTTGGCCATATGATGGATTTCGAAGGTGATAATCATCCTTTTAGATCAGTAATTTGCAACCTGAATGACAAGATAGGTTGGAAAGACATTCAAGATTTTCCCGTTGATCCTACTGCAATGAAAGGTAATGGAATATACCTAAACAACACTCTTAACTGGTTAGGGTCACCATATTGTAACATCTATGATGAAGATGGCAGTTATATTTCATTTGATGAAGTGGTGATAGTTTCGCTTGATCTTGAGACTGAGATATACAAACAGATATTGCTTCCCCCCAAACTTAATGGGGTGTCTGTAGGAGATTTCTGCTTTCGTGTTGGAAAACTCCATTGCAATGAAGCTCCACTTATTGGAGTTTTGAGTGGTTGTTTAAGTCTTTTTCTTCATAATCGCAAGAAAAAACGTCTAAGTATATGGCAGATGAAGGAGTTTGGGAATCAACAATCTTGGACTCTCTTGCTGAACGTATCTCTTCGAGATCTTGGATTTAATACCATACGATCACCTACGAATTTCGGTTATGATTATTACCTATGGACTTTAGAAAATCAACATTTTTCTTGCAGTTATAGCAATTTTCTACCTCTGTGCCTGATTGAGAATGATCGTGACATCGTGATCATTCATGGTTCCTTTCAAGGTTGTGTGAAGCAAACAATAGTTTATAATCTGAGAGATAAGACAATGACTTCCAAAAAGATGGTTCACAACTTACGTTGGATCTATCCTTTGGATTATGTCGAAAGCTTGGTTTCCCCTCTATTAGATTAGGTGTTCTATAATGATTTTTTAGACATAATTTTTGTTATGTTAGTGAATATTGTTTGTAGATATTATCTTTAATTTTGGCTTCATCATGTCGAGTCCTCTGTCAAATTTAAAATTTTTTAATTGAGTTTCTATCAAAATTATAAACTTTTGAGCCATCAAAATTTTAAAACAACTTTTTTTCGTGCAATTAAATATTTGTTTGTGACAAGATCATTATTGTGGAGTGTAACATATTATTTTGATGAAAGAATAATTGAGAGGTCTCTCTTAAAATTTATTGTCATATAATATTTTGATACAAGAGAATGATTACGAGATCTCTTTCACAAATTTATTGTATTTATTTGTTTTAAATTTTAATTTAATTAAAATTATGAAATTAAATTTAATTAAAATTATATAATAAAAGTATATAAAATTTAAAAAATTTAAAAATTTAAAAACTTAAAAACTAGAAAATGAGAAAATTATGTAATTATATAAATATAAATATGTAATTATAAATTATATAATTATAAAAGTATGAAATTATAAATTATATAACTATAAAATCATAAATAAAAAAATTATTAAATTACTAGCGAACACACTCACGAACAAACTGGCGTAAGTGTGTTTGCATTTTCTTAATTTTTATAGAAATTTAAATTAAGATGATTAAGACATATATTAAAATATGTACACAAAAAAAGTTTTGAACATAACATTTTTAAAGACAAAAGAGGTTTTTACAATAACGGTTAAGAGTAAACTATTTATAAAATAATTAATTTTAAAAATAATAATTAAGTGTAAAACGCAAATATGGTAATGTGAACACAAAAGAGGATATCTCTTTATATATTGTTATAGATTAAATTATATTTCATAATATTATGTTTTTTTTAATTTTGTAGTTTTATAATTATCTAATTTTACAATTTATAGTGTAAAATCCTAGAAAATGGTATTTAGAAGTGATAGTGGTTTAAAAATAGTGAGACTCGATTATTTTAATATTAAAAAGGTTTTATTATAAATAGAATTGTTATAAACGAGTTTCATTATTTTAAAACACATAATCTCTTTAGAAACCACTTTTCTAGAACTGTCTGATTTCTCTCTAAAAGTTTTGTCTTTCCGGTCGTCTAATTGAAGAACCGAGACCGTAGGATTGATCCTCTCGGTGAGCTCTTCAATTTGGACCGATTAGTTCCTCCGTTCGTGTAAGTTAAGTTCCCGCTGTCTTTTTGGTCTTTTCTGTTGCATGTAAGCCTCTTCCGCTTGCATGTGTTGTTTTATTTATTAGTATGAGTCTCTGCTGATTAGTGATCATAATGGTATGTCCTGATCGTTCTTGTGATGTTTCTATATGTAGATAGAGCATCTTGTGGAGTTAGAGACGTTTGAAGTTTATAGAGTTGTTTAAGCAGGATACTAGGTAAGGGAAGCTAATGTCTATTATGTCTCACAAACTTGTTAAGAATGTTATTATATGATTATTTTATAATTGACTGATGTGTTTGATAGGTGAATTGAGTTGTGATGTTTGAAAACGATAAATGCTTAGGTTTTATATGTTGTTTGAGAATAATTGTATGCTATGGGTGCAATTGGATGCAATTGATGTGAATATTTTGATAGAATTAATGTTTGATACTCGAATGGTCTTTGGTGGAGGTTTTGCAGTTGTATGGATTGGTTGAATATGTATAATTTTGCTTAAATCAGTTTCTGTAGAATTATGCAGAATTGCTTACTCGCTGGGCGAATAAGTTGATATGCAGAATTATTCAGAACACTGATCTGCAGAATTATGCAGAACACTGATCTGCAGAATTATGCAGAGATTCGCATACTCGTTGGGCGAGTGCTACTCGTTGGGCTAGCATGGGCCAGTGACTGGGCTAGTGCTACTCGCTGGGCTAATTTCCAAGGAACTTCCAGACCTGTACCAATGGCTGGGCGAGTGGTACTAGTTGGGCGAGCATGGGCCAGTGGCTGGGCGAGGGCTACTAGCTGGGCGAGTGAGTCAGAACCTGAAACTTGTATTTTTGAGTTAAATTGGGTGGTGCTTTAGTTATCATAGAAGCTTTATAATTATTATGAATGATGAGTATATGATATGAGATTGTTTGTATGAGACTGAGTTGAGATTGGTTAATGCTAACCCAAGGAGGATTAACAGTGATTGTGATAGTGTATGCATTGAGGTAGGGATTGTCTTGGCAGTTATCCTGACGCTTTAATAACCATTCAAATTCTCAAGTAGAGAGGAATAGGATATGTGGTGAGAGGAGCAAAAGGTCCTAGCCTAGGGGTTTTTCCTTGACCATAGGTGTTAACGAACTTATCTTGTATGTGGTAGAGTTGTCGCTCTTAAATCTATCACTACAATGCATGTATCCGAATTAGTTGAGTCATAGTTTATAAATATATGTATGTGGATATATGCTTGTCTGTAGTTGTTAGATATATCAATATTATATGGTTTAAGAAAATTCTTTAAAAGTCATTAGCTTATCTTTCTTATGTGTTTTTGTCTTGTGTTGTATGTTTTTCTTTTGTGATGATCACCTATTCGGTGGGAGCAGTGGTGGTTGCAGTTTCAGAGGCACCCCTGAAGGTTGAGGAGTCATCTTTTAGGTCGAAGGAGGTCTCAGTGGGAAGTTATTGTAAGTGGTTAACTTGTGTTTAGAGTTAGAAATGTTTGGTATGTACAGTTGATATATTTATATAGTCTGATCATTTGTAAGACTGTATTAATATACTTTATACATTTGTTTTTATTTGTTGTGAATACTAAGGTGGAATATCCTATTTTATTAGTTTTAAGCTGCTAAAATTGGGATGTTACATATAGTTTCATAATTTTTTAGTTTTTTAATTTTTCTAATTTATATAGTTTCATAATTTTTTAGTTTTATAATTTTTTAACCTTATATTTTTATAATTTTATAGGTATATGTTTCGCATTTCTTGTAATTTATATTTTTTATTATTATTTTTATTTTAGAAAATAATTTTTGTTAGTAATGATATGTTTAGTTGTACTAATTTACTGTGCAAAGAAAATAACAATACATGATTTGAGGGTGAAATGCACTTTCCTCTATTTGAGAGAGAGAAGAAGAAGAGAAATAATAGGATTATTTGGTTGATGGTAAATTATCCTTCATAATCTTCATAATAATGAAAGTTATGTTTTTTAAAATAATGCTGAGCATAATAATTAATATCCCAAATTTTTAAATTGTTTGTCAAATCATTTTCTTAATATGTAATAAGTAAGTATATTGTATTTTTATTATTTTTTATTAATTTTTTTCAATTTTTTTATTTTAATATTTTTTATAAAATAAATCTAAATCATCTAAATATAATTTTAGGTTGCATTCAACAATAAATATAATTTAGTAATTTTATTTTTCTTTCAATTAAAATTAATTTTTAATTTTTAATCTATCACATCAATTATATCAATCACAAATTTTTATAAATTTTATTTTTAAAACCACTCACTTGCATTCCAAAATCACTTAAAAATAACAAGATAAACTTTTTCCTCTAATCCAATTAATCCTTATCATCTTTCTCCAATCAGTTAACTTTTACAAATAAATACACCTTAAATCTTTGAGAAAGATTTTATTATTATGATATATTATAAAAAGAATTATATAATGACATCTAAGTAGAATGACGATTCAAAAGATAATTCTCATATATTACATAATTAACATAACTTTAATTTATTTACTTGGTCTTTTTTCTTTTAAAATTCCAAAAAGTATTCATCTCTTCTCGTACCTTTCTTCTTAGCTACCTCATATCTCATATTATCAAACAAATAATTATCGCTTGATATGGGATAGTCCTATTAAACATATGATATGTCATTGTCTTATCAAATGAGATGACTATAACAACGAATTACTTTTAAAGTTTATTTTTGATAATATTTTTAAAAAAGTAAATCTCATAAACAAAAAGAATAAATGTATAACTAGTAAACAGTACAAAACTATTTATTTACTAAATTTAAATAATATATACTGTTTTACAATGAGGCTAAAATAATAGTTGTAGATATAGTAAAAATTAATTTTCCAAAAATTACTCTAAATAAAATCATATTTGATTAAAATATATTAAAATATTCAAAATTGTTTAAAACTTTCCAAAACAGGCCATGTAATATTATTCTCCGAGACCGCTCCATTATTAATAATCAAAAACAAAAGTTTTTAAATTTTATAATATTACGAGAAGTAACAATAATTTACAAAATATATTCACATTTGATTAAAATTACTTTAAAATGGGAGAAAGATAGTACATTTCAATATTTTTTTATTATCAATTAAAAAAATAAAAGATTTTTTATTTTATAACTTGTTTTTTAACCTAAGTAGGATTAGATATACTTGTATCAATAATTTATTATTTTATTTTATAACTTTATAATATTGTAATTTAATCCTACATTTTTGTTATTTATTTTAATCATTTTTAGAAACTTAGTTATTGGTTGAAAAAAATGTGTCTTCATCGTCTTATGTTGTCTCTTTCGTTTTTGCAAACTTTTCGTTTTTTCAAATTTGAAATAGTACTTCCTCCATTCAATCATGTTATCTCTTTTCTAAAAAAAATCTTTAAATTATATACTTTTTTAAATGAGATAATTTTGTACTTGTTTTATTAAAATGGGTAAATTTAGAAAACTTTACCGTAAGTTATGTTTATATAAACAACTTCATGAGTTTTTATTTGATGTTTCGTACGTATTTTAGGATTGTATTTGAGTTGTTTATATTATTTGACACATTTTCGTTTTAATGTTAAGTCAAATACTAATATGAAACACGCTTAAAATGTCAAATAAACTTAACAAAATTTGATTAAAATGACTAAATTCAGCTATTTTGAAAGATGAAGACTAAATTGGTTCAAAGTTTCAAAATAGACTAATTCAAAAATTTACTGAAAGTTAAGGAGCCAAAAACATATTTAACATTTTTTTAATAATTGAAATATGTTGTAGGGTACACGTCTAATTTTGTTTTAGGTTAAATTATTTTATTAGTCTCATTTTTTTAAAATCTTAAATAGATCTCATTTTCTTTATTTGTTTTAATTTGGTCTCTAATTAAGAAAAATAGATATAATCAAGCCCTAATAATTAGAAGTGTTCGTTGTAACATCTCAAAATTTATATTACAATGTTTTTAGTATGTTAACACCTAAAATCTAATAATACATTACTTTTCATGTATGTTGTATCTAATCTAATAAATTATGAATATATAAATATAAAGATTATAAATATTTAGAATATACAAATAATTAAATATTTTATAAGAAAATATATTAAATACTTTAGAATTTATATATAGATATATGTTAATGGTAAATAATGTATAATCAATTTTATTACAATAATGGAAGAAAAGAAAAGTCTAAATGTAAAACAAAATTTTGTGGTAAATGATTGAGTTATATTATTCAATATTTAGTGGCCACAAATTTTTGTTGAACACGGTTACAGTTACAAAGTTTATCCGAAAGTAAGAAAAATTTAATTAGTATATATATATATATATATATATATATATATATATATATATATATATATATATATATATAATAAAAAAATATAAAA
>Ga0214544_1004494_pt1 | contig 28017 bp, 16 predicted proteins | sample CNSS3metaG_FD_160074 | JGI IMG/M metagenome (GOLD analysis project Ga0214544, IMG submission 160074) | Root nodule microbial communities from cowpea collected in UCLA plant growth center, Los Angeles, California, USA - CNSS3 | ecosystem: Host-associated > Plants > Roots > Nodule | place: USA...
GTAATTGAGATTGTGGTTTAGTTAGGTATATAAAAAATAAATTTGGATAATATTGAAAAAAGAAAAATATTCAGTTTATGCTATAGTTTACAAGCTGCTGGGCTCATGTGGGTAATTGAGTTTCCATAAGAATCAAGTGACAACAATAAGAATAGGTTCCACTTACAGCACTAGAAAATTAAAAAAAGAGTTCAGTGCAGTTATGTGAGTAGTTAACTATTATAAGTTCAGTCTTTCAAAACTTAAACTAATAAATAGTATAATTCAGTTTTCCTATTAATAGTTCAGTTAGTTTTAGTTTAATATAGTTCAATTAACTATAGTACAGTATGGTTAAGTTATTTTTGCCCAGCCCTATCTTTAATGATGACGTCTTACAGTATTTGACAAATTCCGATTCAAATATTACATCTAAAACATAATTTAATTTAAAATATTATATTATATTTATTTATTTTTAAATTTTGAAAATTAAAATATATTAAAATTTGAAGAACATATAATATGTAATATATTATATATAATAAATATTTTATAGTAACAAACACAATTATTTATTTTTAAGCTTTTACATAAATTATTATTAAAGTTTCGTTTATAATTAGAAAGCACTGACACATCTAAATCCTATTACAATCATACTCACATATTATTTTTTAGAAGATTTGTATATTGAATGGACTCATACTCACCAACTCTTCTGCCATCATTAGAGAATGATTAAGATGGAACAACATATAACTTAACCAATTATGATAGAGTTAACTTCACTAATTTCTTTAACTCTTTCATGTCATATTGTCTGTTTGTAAAGTTTCATTCGACTCTCACCACTTATATATCATACTCGATATTAGATATTAGTAGAGTCAGGATAATCTCACTATCGAAATCTCATGTCAATACACTTTGACACCCTAATAGTATTTTCCCATGAAAATAATTACTGGAACTCAACTACATATCACTACCCCATAGTAAAACTATAACTTAATAATTTAATGCCCTTATTTCTAAGTTTTGTCAACTCAAGACCACAACAAACATATTAATAATACACCAATTATGTTGGTTCACAGTTACAAACCTTATAAGTCAGTATATAACTCGTTCACAACCTTTTCGTGTCCTTATTATGTATAATTTTCATTTCTTCTTTTTATTAACAAACTAAACACATCACAAGCATCAAAATACACTTGAAAATACGAAATTTCCAAATGCAATATCAACACAAAGACTCAATATTTAAAGAAAATTAACAACATATAAATGATCAACTCCTTCCATCAAACATAAACCGTTTATGCATTGTAATACATCGAGAGAAACACATAAAGATACACAGCAGGATAACATACCAAATATTTTCCTTCATCATTTCAATTTTCATAGTCCAAACCTCTTACTATTCCTATCTTATTAGAAATTACAAATTTTCAATCTGTTTATCTTTTAGCTTTAACCCTAAAATTCCACACTTTTCAAAATAATAAACTGTCATGCTTCTTAAAATAGAAATGCACAATTTTTATTCATTTTACTACAATTTCTACAACTCACATCTTAATTACCTTACAATCATAAACACTTCACATTCAATATATAATTATCGTACCCTCTTCTTAAAATAGAAATGCACAATTTTTATTCATTTTACTACAATTTCTACAACTCACATCTTAATTACCTTACAATCATAAACACTTCACATTCAATATATAATTATCGTACCCTCTTACAATTATGCAAATACTGTAAACACTTCACATTCAACATCACACAAAACATGAAACCCAACTTTTAAACTCAATCCTAACTCCCAAAAATTTCAAATTTATCTATATTTAAATCTAAAAAGTAAGGATAATTAATTGAAATGGTTATCTCCTTGAGAAGCTTACCGACGTTCTTCCTTGAGTATTACCACCACACAACTCAAGTTCGAAGTGCATTCAAAACAAGACTCTAATAACAATTAGATTGTGATTTCATGACCATCATGATGTGAGAGTTTGCTTAAAATATTAAAAAATCACACACAACTCATAAATTTTGCATGCATAAGAAAATTATGGTAATTACAAAAAATAATAGATTACACTTATCTAGAAACAGAATGTCGTAAAGAGATGATAAGATTTATCGTAGAAATTTTTATTGTCTTAATCTTCAAAAGATGATGAAAGAATAAATTTCTAGAAAAAGCATAGAAGAGAAAAGGAAATACGGATGAAAAAGGAAATAACAATATTTCTTCTTTAGTGTTTTGTTTTCCTTTTAAAAGGCAAACTCCAAAATCTTTTCATTTTTCATTCCTTAAAAGACTATTCTTTTATAGCCCAAAAGTTATCATAATATTTATTGAATTCTCACGCTATTCAATACTTAAATATCTTTCTTAAGACCTATAAATTTATTTAATAATACGGATACACTTAATTATTGTATTAGCATACCTAAGTCATAAGTTCTTATCTTTATAACACAATTTAAAACATATTTAGACTTGAAATTAATTAAAATTCATTAAAATATCAACTCCTTATCTTTATAACACAATTTAAAACATATTTGGACTTAAAATTAATTGAAATCCAATAAAATATCATCTGGTTACAACTCTAAAACACTCAGTCGTCTTAAAGTTTGTAAGACCACGAAAAACTAAAACACAATTAAAAGGATTACTTAATATTTGCATGCTGATAGAACCAAAATTCTCAATTGGAAAAAATAGTGAAACAATTATATACATATAGAAGGATAAAAAGAAAGAGAGTGAGAAAAAAGAGAGTTAAAGATAAGAGAGGTTATACAAAAAATAAAATTAATTTATTTTAGAACTCAATCTAATTGACGTGTTTCTTATCTTACTAATATCTAACTGCTCTCATTTGATCATGAAATAAAAGAAAGTTAGAGTTAATTAAGAAAAAACAATGAATCGCCATAAAAGAAAAAGAAATTTGCAATGTTTGGATAGGGGTAAAGGATTAGGAAGAATCAAGATTTCAGTCGATTTGTATTCAATTACGTGAGATACACTCTCTCATGCAAACAGATTAAAAAATATTTCCTTCCAATAAATAAAAAAACAAATGAGATTAAATTTCAGAAAAAGAATGTATGATCAATGTTGGTAGTAATACAGTAATTTAATATTGTTATTAAATTTGTAAATAAACAAAAATTCGAAGCAAAAAATTGTAAGTGTTTTCTCCTCCATAAATACGTTTCATTTCAATTTCAATTTTTTTTAATTTTCATTTCTTTGAAGTTAAAAGTGATTACTTTTAATATTTATATTTTTTAATTTCCATTTCTTTGAAGTTAAAAGTTATTACTTTTAATATTTATAAAATTATGATTTTTTATTTTAGTTTCTATAAAATAAGTTTATTTATTTTCTATACTTTCAAATCTAATAATCACTTTAAAAGCACATGTTTCGGATGTCTGAAACTTTTATAATAGCATAATTTGTTAATATTATATTACATAATAGTCACCATTAAAAAAAGTAATTTTTCATTTAATACCATAAAAAATATCACGTAATACTAAAATAAAATAAATAAATTTTAATTTTAAAAGTTATAACAATAAATAAATAAAAATTCTAACCATGTTAAAATACTCTTGTTTTAGAAATTAGAAATATAATGTAGGTGCGGATTCTTGGAGCTGGAGGTAGTTGCAGGACTGTGCACGTATCTAACCCTTCTTTCCCAACAACCACCCCAAATCATCGTCCCATAAACAAGTCCATTAGGTCAAATTGTTAAGTGAACCAAATAATTGAATCTCCAAAACTAACTGGACAAAAATAGATAATTGTTTCAAACAGTTATTAAACTAAATCAAAATTTTAAAAGGAAAATTACTAGATAATCCACTATAAATATTAAATCCCTGATCTTTTTATATTTTTTTAACTACATAATTAATAGCGCATAATTTATATATAATCTAATTCAATCCTAAAACTTCATAAAAAAAAAAATCCTAAATGAATTTATAAAACATGAAGCAAAATAAATAAAAAATATTTTTACGATTACAAATGGAAGTAGGTGTTCTTGTAAATTAATAATTATAATTGTGGCATCTTCATCTCTTTACCTATAAAACAAAACATGCTCTTGATCCCCGTGGAGCGTGGAGCGTCTATTTCAAGGTGTTGTCAATATTGACATAAGCTTGAACAGTGCAGTGGCATAGCATCATCATCATCATCACTTCCGTACAATGGCTGTGCTGAAATCTTTCGTTGAGGTTCATCCAGATTCTCACTTCCCAATTCAGAACCTTCCTTACGGAGTCTTCAAGCCCCAACCCTCTTCGTCTCCTCGCCCCGGCGTCGCCATCGGCGACTACGTCCTCGACCTCTCTGAAATCGCTTCCGCCGGCCTCTTCGACGGTCCTCTCCTCCGAAACTCCGATTCCTTCCTCCAGGTAGCTTTCTTAACTACAATCTGCCTTTCACTTGTTCCACCGACTAAGGCCATGTTTGGATTAAAGTTTTGGAAGTGTTTTTCTGTGAATTATGGTATGCCGGATAAAATAAAAGGAAGAGTGTTGCTTCCATGAACTATAATCCAAACATGAAGTGATGGCGTATGCAAGTTGGGAACCCATTTTCGGATGCATATTTCTGAATTTATATAGTGGAGTTTGGCCAGTGTGGTCTCTCCAAGAACACACGAAAGAAAAAATTGCTGTTTTAGTAGTAAAGTTGCTTTGGAATTGCTCTGACTGGTAACTAAACATGCAATAACCGATCTGGGTAACTTCAAACTTTTATTTTCATAAAGAAGGAAGAGTGTACCTTAATTTTAGCCTAAGATGTCGTAGTTTATAGACTTGTCACAATCTTTTTGTTTCCCGGTGGAACTGAAAGAACGGGAAAAATGTACCTTAATATTTGGATGAACGTTTTTATTTTATTAGACTTGTCTCTCTCTCTCTTACATCTTTTTGTGAAACATGCAACATTGCATCTATTTATTTTAATATAATATTTTATGATATCGTGTCGTGGGTATGATTTATGAGAATTGTTTGGGAAATGAGAACCTTTGGTCTAACTGATTATTTGTGTGACAGCCTAATCTAAATAAGTTTGTATCCCTTGGAAGGCCGGCCTGGAAGGAAGCCCGTGCCACTCTTCAAAAGCTTTTATCAGGTATATGCAACCCCACTTGTTTCTGTCTAATTGTTTAAGGGCTTTTTTTACACTTCTTGCTCTTTTGTTTTGAAAACTGTTTCCAAACCAAGGATTTTAAAAACTGAAAGGCTGAAAAACAGAAGAAATTATAAATGTGTTCATGAGACGAACACTTTCAAATGTCTTGAAGGACAAAAAAATTATAGAAAACATTGTTAAAAGCTGTAGACAAACAAGGCCTAATTGTTCACTGTTCTTTGCTTCTTCTTTTTCTTTACACTGCACTGCATATTAAGGTGTACATGCATGCTAAAGTTTGTATGAGCTGCAAAGGTTGGTTCTTATGCGAATTGGGTTGTTTTTTAATGCAGCAACTGAGCCAACCTTGAGGGACAACAAGGAGTTGAGGCAGAAGGCACTTGTGCCTGTGGTATTGTTCATTGGCATTCCTGATTTATTTTTAAATGGTTGTGTTTGAGTTTGTCACTTCTTTAACGCTTGTGGTGTCTGGATTTTCAGAGTAGCGTGGAGTTGCTTCTCCCTGTTGTTGTTGGGGACTATACTGATTTCTTTACATCTCTGCATCACACTAAAAACTGTGGGCTCATATTTCGTGGACCGCAGACTCCTGTTCTAGATAATTGGTGTGTTGATTTAAAAGGCTTTACAAATGAACTTGAGTATTTTTTTTTTCCCTGTAAATAAAAGGTTAAACACGTTTCACAGGTACCGCCTGCCTATTGCATACCATGGACGGGCATCTTCTATTGTTATTTCTGGAACAGATATTGTTCGACCAAGGTGATAAGTTTTGACACTAATTACACATTTTTTATGAGTTTGCGTGCTTGGTTAAGTAGCTTTTTGAATCTTTTGGTTTTTGCAAGTCTTGTGGTTATGAAAATAAGAAGAAATATGACATCAATGTTTATTGCTTAACACGGGAGCCTTTGTAATACATAGCTATGGCTCTAGCATATACAGTCAACTGTGGAAGGGATATGGTTTCTATTGTCAAGCTTCATGTGTTGTGTATTCATGAAAACAGAAGTATTTTATCACAGCACTGGGCTTTAGCTCCTTTTGTATATATTATGTATTTAGCTCTGCATTCTATCTGACAATATCATGCTGCTTTGTGCTTTCCAGAGGTCAAGCTCATCCATCTGGCGGCTCTACACCCTACTTTGGCCCTACATTAAAGCTAGACTTTGAGTTGGAAATGGTTAGCTTATTGTTTACACATATTTTTGTGGCTATTTACCAACTAAAATGCATATTTAAAGTTCTATTTTAAAACTATACAACTCAAGATGAAAACATAGTGCCATTTTCTTCTTTGTATATAGTTTTTTCTAAATGGGTTACCATGGTACTGCATTATTTTACATTATAGATTTTTTTTTTTCAGGCTACTATTGTTGGACCTGGAAATGAATTGGGAAAACCAGTGGATATTAACAACGCCGAAGATCACATCTTTGGACTTGTTCTAATGAATGACTGGAGTGGTAGTTTTCCAATTCAATATTTTTTTTTGTGTTACCATGCCCTGCCCAATTATTGATGCTTTAATGAATTATATTTGGCAGCTCGAGATATTCAGGCATGGGAATATATTCCTCTTGGTCCTTTTCTTGGAAAGAGTTTTGGTAAGATGACAACTAATTACTTGATATCCTTAAGTCCTATTTGAAAAAAGCTTGGCATTTGGACTTGTGCACTATATTCGATGCGGATGATTCCATGTACCATTTGCTCTAGATAGAAACCACCACCTTGTAGTTGTTATTTTTTGGATAACCTTCCTTTATGGTTCTAACTAAAATTATTCAGGTACAACAATATCTCCTTGGATTGTGACCCTGGAAGCATTAGAACCTTTTGCTTCCCAAGCCCCAAAACAGGTAACTAGTTTCTTTCTTTTAAGATTGAGATGTAGGAACTTTATAATTTGGTTGTTCATGTCGGATGTTCAAATTGACCATGACATGCTAATTTAATCTATCCATTAAACGCAGGATCCTCCTCCACTTCCATATTTGACAGAAAAAGTGTCCAAAAGCTATGATATTTCCCTAGAGGTATTTCAAAGCTCCGATATTATATGCATCCGTGTACTTAGTAGTACATCCTCTTGTTCTCTGATTAATTGTATTTCTTCATGGTCCTTGTGTTGTACTGTAGTTGAAGTAGGAATTATTTGTCTTTATGATTTTTTTTCTAAGATCATACCCGATAAGAACTTTAGGACAACTATTTCACAAACTAGCAAAAAAGCTAGCAGCTGTAGTTGGAGAGTCCAAAACCTTATCAACCCCAGAGTAGAATCCATACTTGCAATGTGGGACTCAAATCTCACCGTGCAGTTGAATCTAACAACATTCAGTTGATTTTTTTGGATTATTATGTTAATCATACATTTGTTTCTTGCTTCAAGGCTCACATAAAACCTGCTGGACATGAAGATTCAGGTGTGGTGACTCGAACTAATCTAAATCACTTGTGAGAAATTTCTCTTCAACTAATATTGATATTCAATTATTTAATTATTTCTCTCTCTCTTTCTCTCTCTAATTACTCACACACACACCCCATAGCTAGGAAGGGAATTGCAATAGCATTGTTGATTTAAAAGGTGGTGAATTACATGGAATATATTAGTACTATTTTGTGCATAACTTTACGTATGTTTAGTGATATTTCTTTTTGGTACACTGCACAAGTAATCTCTCACATCTTTTCATTCCATCTAAAAGTTGCTTGTCTCTTGCGTATTAGAAAAAGTTATACTTTTTGAAACTGTTATACACAATACATATATTCACATATTGTATCTCTTTGTAGATATTGGACATTGACCCAGCAACTTGCTCACCATACAATCAATGGTTGCAACCTTAGGCCAGGCGATCTCCTTGGAACTGGGACAGTTAGTGGTCCTGTAAGATTCTATACTTCACACAGTCCAACTTTTTTGTTCCAGTTTTTTCTTTCTCTTTGAGAGAATTGTTCCTTTTCAACTGATCAACTAATTCAGTTAAAATATGTGTTTTTTTCACTGTAGGAGCGAGAGTCCGGTGGATGCTTGCTAGAGTTAACATGGAATGGACAAAATGCACTGTCTGTAAATGGGTTAGAGCGGAAATTTCTTGAAGATGGAGATGAAGTCATCTTAACTGGATATTGCAAGGTTAAAATCAATCATGATTTTCAACACCTGTTTTGCGGAAGTGCTATTATCTTTTCAATTTTTAATCACAAAATTTCTTAGTTTTCAATTCCTTAACTGTTCAAATTAGATAGAAATAAGGTTTAATACAGTTGGTTGATAGTTTGAATTCTTTAAGCATGGTAACATTGGCTCGCCTTCCTGACTTTGTGTGTGGAGAAGACTTTGTGAGGTAAAAGACACTTTAGTGATCTCTGCACTTGGGGGACAAGTCTCATGACTTCTAGCTGTGGAAAGACCTTAAGCAAAAAATAAAAAGAATTTCAAACCTAGGTCTATGCTGGTTTTGTTAGTTTCTGTCAGTATTTGTTAGTTGTTAATATTAGTGAGGGTGTTATTGCATATAAATTTGAGGGTAGGTTCAAATATCGGTCATGTTGTCATTTGTAGGAAGATTGGGACCTTTAGGCATTGGGAGGTGCAGTCCCTTTAAGAAGTTCTGCAGTGCTGTAGTTATTAAAGGTTTTCCTTTCACCAGATTTTTATGAACTGGTATGTTAGAGTTGTGGGTATCCAATCTTTATGGTTCCAGAATTAGGTGGAGAGCTAGCGTATTGTATTTGATGGTCAATCCAGGTTGAGCAATATTTTAAAGCCATCGAACCTGTTCCCGAATAAGCTAGTAAGATTTTGTTCCAGGAGAAGTTATTCGCATTGAAATCTGAGAAGTGATGCTTTAATTGGTGGGTCACTAGGAATGACGCCCACCCAAATGCTGCATGGTGAACCTTTTTGAAGGCTCTGCTCAAACGATTAGAATGATTATGATTTTGATCAACTAGTTTTGGCACGGAAAAAGGAACTAGAACTATGGGAGCCAGAAATAGACATGAAGATGAAGATACTGTGGGAAAAAAAGATGCATCATGGGGTAGAAGAAGTAAGCCTTCGTACCAGAACCAGAAAAAACTTCAGAGATGAACTAGAATCAAGTTGACGGAGAAAGAAGCAATGGTGATGAAGCAAAAGAACAGAGAACTTCTAACTCTTTTATAATGGCAGGACTGGATTTTGATTTGTGGAAGACAGAATATGGGTTGTGACAACAACAGTTGTTTTGGGTCGCAAGATGGAGAAGCAAATGGAGATTTATCCTGGTAAGAAAATGGTGTGAGAATTGAGAAAATACCATCCCATTGGGTGGAACAATGGTGGAGCAGATAGGGTAAGAACACAAAACTGAGAAGGTTAGGGGAAGTCAGATCGACAAGCCACCACCAGTACTGCTGAAACCACCCAAGGCAATTTCTCCCAAGGAGGCAGATGGGCCCTTAGTTGTGATTTAGTTTTGTATCCCAAGCATGCAGACTATTAAGCTGTAACGGATTAGTAGAATTACAGAGGTTTCAAGGTAAAGAAATGCCCTACGAAACAGGGCATTAGAGAAAAATGTAGGCATTCCCCTGTTTGTGTCTGACCAAAAGTTGAGTTGCTCGATTGTTTTGTTGCAAGAAGCTGGAACCTTGGTGAGACTCTTCTAGGAATAGGCGAGACTAATATCTGTTGCTTGTTATATTATCTAGTGAGAGTTAGTTGTTTATGCCAGATTTTATGTTAAAACCAATTGTCATAAGCAAAGTTGTGCTCCGAGACTTGAGAAAGACTATGTGGGACTTCCTAATACTCTCCCAATTAGCTGCACTCCAACACTTGAGACATTGAGACAGACAAAGTGAGACTTCCTAACACTTCCCTCCACATCTGTCTTCCAAACCAGCCGTGCTCTGATATCATGCCAATATCTGTTAGTTTATTGATCTGAGATAGAGAAGAATTAAGGCATAGTCGGGGAAGAATTTTCTTTTATAGTTCGGGGAAGTAAATTCTTTTATAGGGAGGGAGGGAAGGAGGGAGAGAGAGAGTTCTGCTGTGCTATAGTCGGGGTAGAATTGCCCTACTTTATTAATAAGATGTGGGGTGGGACAATAAGGAAAAGTTACAAGAAAATCACTGCAAATTTACTTCCGCAACTATCTGATAACTTGCGCTGCTAGACCTGAATTACTGCAGCAGTCCTGTGAATTTAATTAGTTGTTTGGCATATATTGTGAAATTTAGTATACGAAAGCAAAAAAGAGTCCTACATTGCCTAGATCATACACTCTTAAGAACTTTACACAGTAAGACACTCCTTACACATAAGTGGGTAGCAAAGAGGTGCGCTTAAGTGTATATAAAGGTTTTGGTCTCATTTGGAAATGCATGTTCCGGTTTGCACAATCTTGAATAGTTGTATTTTCTTTTACAACTTGGAAAGAAAATGACGGGCGGAAACTTTTAAACAATGCTCTATCCAATTACATAATTGCTTCTACTAGAACCAAATTTGGGTGTTTTTCCCATTTGCAATATTTCCCGAACATTTTTCTTCGTATGTTGAAAATTGCTTCTAATCTTGTTTGTTTGAGCTTTCCAAATGGGTGGTTAGGTGTTGCAAATGCAGCACCAAAAAATACACATACTAGGATTGCAAGTCAGAAATATGGATCCATGAAAAAGTGAATCGGGCTCTGCAGGGTTGAACGACTGTTTTTGAAGTCAAATCCTGTGGAGTGTAGGGGATTTTATTTCTTTTTGAATTGTTGACAAAGGGAGTGCACCATACCTCTAAATTAGACTGCTGAGATGGTTTAAAACGGCGTGCCGTACTTGTTTTGTTTATCACTGAGTAATGTTAGTCACTTTTATGATGACCACAATGAAAGTTTTATATTCATGAAGCAGTTCTTGATCATTTTTATTTTAAGCATTTATAGTAAGATATCATATTTATCAGCAGTAAAACTTGAATATTTATGTGAAGATCTAAAATTCTTTCTCTGCAGGGAAGTGATTACACTATTGGGTTTGGTACCTGCTCAGGCAAGGTTGTTCCCGCAGCTCCCTGAGGGCATTATCATTCCACAGTCTAATCTTTTCCAGTTGTGGAAGTTGTTGTACAATCAATCTGCAACAGTTTTACTTTCCACCCATGTTATTTTTCTTTATGTTTGTAATGTACTCGGCACATAATGAGAGTATGTTTACCTGAATCTTTTTTATATGCGTACCAAACTAAACACCTCATATTTGCACACATTCCTAAAAATGAACAATGAGAATAAATAATGAAAAATAAGAATGGCAATAATGTCAGTTTTGTTAGAGAAATTAAGAAATGTAATAATTTTGTTTTAATTTAATAAAAGTATTTACAACTTTCTTTTTTCGTTTTCATTTTTTAAATTAGAGATCAAGTGAAGAGGAAGGGTGCAAATGATAAATAATAATTAATATTGTTTTGCGTATTGAAAATTACAGTTAAATAGGGAAAAAATTAACATTGATTTGAAATTTGAAAACTATAGTTAATTAGAAATTAAAAAAAATGATAAAAATGCGACAATTATAATAATGGAATAACTGATTATTATGATTTGTTCCATATTCCATTAGTGTTTAGTATTTTAAAAATTATAATGAGTTACTTTTGAAGTTTTCGTTATTTCTTTTAAGAATAAAAACATGCAATAAGACAATGACATGTATCAACTACATTAGTGACTATTGCTTTATAATGCTAGCTCGTCATGCAAAACCGTCGGTGCAGTTCACAAAAGTCTTGATATGATGTTCTTTTTTTTTTTTTGTTTGCAAAAAGTTTATTTTGATTCTTTTTAAGTAATGATAATATATATATATATATTGTAATCTTGGAATGGTTTTTGTCCCTTTTAATTAAAATACTAAACAGACTAAACCATAGATTAATAAATTGAAAATTTGAAAACTTAATTATTAAAATGTAAAAACATCACAATATAAAGATTTGTGGTTCCTTATTATATTCTATGACATAAATTTGCATGATAAAATTTTCCCTTCAATTTTCTCATGAAAGAAGTAGTATTTTTATTTAAATTGATATATTTAAAATATTATATCAATTTTTATATATGTAGAACCCTAACTCTGAAATAATAATTACAACTATAATTTTTTAATAACTTTTAATAATACATATAATATTTTACCAATTTTTAGTATTTAATATTTTACTAACAACACTTTCTCTTATGCATGTAAATGAACAAGTATTATTTTGAACTATGATATCACCTTGAAAGAATCCATATCAAAGAAAAAAAAATTCCTATTTATTCATCTGAAACAATGCACCTACATCTCTATAAAGAGAACTAACTCTAAAAGTAATGAATTTAATATCCTAGTAATTTCAGCTAACAACATCAGAGATTGATCTCGGTGCCAGGAACTATGGTTATTGAATTTAATGATAAAATTTAAGTCTAGGTTTATGCTGACAGGGTTTGAATTTAAACCGGAATCTGAAGAAAGAGGAGAAGGTGGGAGAAAAGCAAGTGGGGTCATGCATCAACAAAAGGTTATCATCCATTTCATTTCACACAACAGGTACGCGCCAACACCATTAAACTTCATTTAATTTTTCCTTATTTTCCATTCCTTTTCTTACTCACAGTGCCCAATGCGCCACTCTGAAATCCACCTTTCCCCATGAAACCCTCTTCCAAATCAGGTTCCCTCTCCTACTCTACTTCCACCACGCTCACCTACACCTACCACTATGACCACACTCCACCGCCACGCGTCAATTCCACTCCTCAACCATCCCCCTTCCCCTCCCCCTCCCCCTCCGCCGCCGCAGCCACCATCCAATCCGCCTATCGCGCCCACCGCATCCGCGCGCTCTACCGGAAAATAGCTGCGGTCGACTCTGAAGCCGACCGGCTGCAGCGCCTGATCCAGCGGCAGGACACGGTGGACGCCGTGCGGACCGACCACCTAGAGAAGCTCAGAATGAACGAGGCGCTAATGGCCCTGCTGCTGAAGCTGGACTCTGTTCCCGGAATTGATCCGACGATCAGGGATGCGCGGAGGAAAGTCACCCGTCGGATCGTGGGCCTCCAGGAGATACTGGACTCTGTATCGGAGAGCCAGATTGATGAGTCCGGCTGGTGGTCCATGAAGAATTGGGACGAAGTCTTGGCCGACATGGAAGAAAGTATTTGTCGCGAAAGAGGCGGCGATGAAATGGAACGGTTTTGCGCTCAAAATCTCGGCTTTCGTTGCCTACAGAGGTTTCTTCGTGAACCTTGATTCACACCTTTTAGTTATCTATGCATGCTCACATACGCATTCTCTTATGTGTTGTGATTGTATAATATAATTGTATTTTTTTTTATAGCATAATGTAGCATAATCTCCATGTTTACCCAATACCTACCTCAAAAACTTTGTACTTTTGGTGGCTATAGAATATAGGAAATACAGGGGCTGAAATTAATATGGTCTGAAGGAATTAATATAATGCCAAGTAAGTTGCTTGGTGTAAATGGTAACAGTCTCTTTCATATCTCATGAGAAATCAAATTCTAAAATGCTGATTTGAGACCACTTGTGAGTTTCTTTACATGCACTCTCTGGGTTGTAATTATTTGTTGATTCCAGTGAGTTTAGATTCAATTTACTTGAACTCTTTCTGAATTTAAAAAACAAAACGAACTAAGATAATTAAACGTGTGTCTGGGAATCTTTGTGATGGAGTTACCAAAGAATATTGGTAGAAGGAATCCAAAGGTAAAAATATTTTTGGATGTCAGGAACTTATCTCCAAACATGCACTAATTTTACTGGTTTGATGAGGATCTTGTAAATAGATAATAATATTTCTATAGGAACAGCAATAAAGTTTGGTATTCTAGTGAGCTCTCATGAGAATCAAGACCCTATTTTATCTCCAGACCTTTTAAGGTAATTAAAGAAGTTGAGTTTCAACTCACTAGAATGAACTGATGATGACAAATTCAGAACAAGTGCAGGATACATGGATTATTAGACTAACTTACACATGAGAAAACAGAGTAAAGGAGCCAAAAGCAGTAACTGAGATGATAGATAGTGTGCTAGTTGGCACAGGTGCACTTGCACTTGGACATGCATCTCTTGCAGTCTGAGAGTGTTGGGTAAGCGTTGTTGGTGTTGCATTTGGTGATGCAGTTGGGCCTTGAAGTGCCATCCCACAAGCAGCGAGCCATGCAGTGTAGGATTGGCGTGCAGGATGGACAGACATTTTTCATCTGGTTTACAAGGCAGTCTTTGCAACTCTTTCCATCTGTGGGTGGGCAACTCATGATAGGTGAAGCCACCATCGCCATGATCAGCAACAGCACTTGGACCTGGACTGTTACTCTCAGCTTCTTCTTCTCCATGTGAACCTGAACCAGAGGTTTTTACAGTCACAATATGTGTTCTGAGTAGTGTATATGGTAGCTAGCTATGCCGCTTCCACCTTATATAAAAACTGGACAGACGTAGGTGGGAAATGCAGAATTTTAAGATGCGCAGAAGGCATCGGTAGTGTGGAAGCATTAAATTGCATGGCTGACCTTGCAATTAAACACAGCATTTATTCATAGGAGTCTGGCAGCTAATGCTTCTCTCGATTTGCACAACCATACTTTTCATCACTATCCTCTATTAAGTAAACAACAGAAATCAACGCTGAAAATAAATATTTCAGTTATGCTATTATTTTTTTTGTTTATGCCTGTTTAAGATCTATTTATGTATAGAACTTTTTCCTGTAAAAAACGATACAGCAAATGGAAAAGAGTAAATTTCACTTATCTTCTCTAAGAGAGATCTCACACTATTGACTAGAGAGATAACAAGACAAGTCTATAGTATATAATTTAGATTTAAACTACATATCCTTATATTTCCTACAATGACATCTGCACTTCTAAATATCTTTTTTATTAAAGTGACACATTCCTTTTAGTTTTTGTATAAACATTTAAGTTTTATTTTATTTTTAATGCATGAAATTAATTTTTCTTATTTTTTTAATGAAATGATACTATTTTCTTACTTTTTAAGTAGCATTACAAAAAATAAAAAGAAGTTTTAAAATATAAAAATTAAAACCTTTAACTAAAAGTTGAATGATTTAAACATTGAATTCAATATTTCTTAAAGTTTCTTTGAATAATCACCTGTGGTGGAAAAAGGTGAATTAATGACAATTTATTATGACATGAATAGTCCATATCTCATAATAAGTTGATCAATCACATTTTTCTAACAAAAATACTCGTATTTATGATCGATAAAAAGGGATTTGGTATAATAAATGAAGAAAACAATCTTATTATGAAAGGTACAATAGACTTGTTGCAAATTTGGCTCGTAAAATGCAAATCGGACTAGTCTGTTGCGCTTTAAAATGTGGGTTCAATGGTTTATTCCGTCCTGCATAAGTTGTGACCCATAGGCTCAAGGGTCAATCCACAATTTTTTTTTTTTTTAATTTCATGATAAGAGAGAATAATTTAAACACCAAAAGGTGCCCTCCTTTATCTATTTTCTTGTTTTTTAAGTAGGCATTTTCAGCTGGCATAAAGATAACTCTTAGCAACCTACAAAATAAACTAGGAGAAACAATTGTGAACTAAGTATGTCAATTTATGGTCACCATCTCTTTCATGGTGGTTGCGTTTTCGTGCAGAGGAGGGTTGCGTTTGCATCAACCTTTAGCAACGGTGGAGATGCGGTAGCTCGGGTTGAAGATGTTGTTATGCTTCTGGTTCAATCTCCTCTCGTGAAGCTCTTTGTGGATGACGGAGAAGAGGAGCAAGAGCTCCATGAGTAGTGCAACAACAAGGACACCGACATCCTTTGTGGGTGGTGACCGGCGTTGTGACAGTGCCATGCACTTAGTAGAGGCTCGTGGCTCCTCTTTCTTCTCTCTCAAGGTGCTCTAGGAGAGAAAGAGAATGGGGACATTCAAATGGTTACATGAGAGTAATGAATTTTTATTTCTTTAATGAATTCTGAAAAACGTGCCAACGCAATAATTTTAATTTTAAAACAAATTATAAAAAATTGAAACTTCGTTTGTGGAGAAAGATAAATTTCAATGCAGTTAGAAAATAAGGACTAAAATCAATGCTTTTAAAAACCACGTAGACCAAATAATATAAAATTTTTTACGAGTGTCAAACTTAACGATTAAAAACATATTTTTCTCATAATTTTTTAAAAAGAATTTACAAAATTGTATTTATAAATACCATCGTACCAATTAAACATGAATTAAACCTATACAAGGAATTGAAATTATTTTCAACACAAAATAGTAATACAATAAGTTTATGAATATTTTTTTATATATTATTGAAAATTTTCATTTTTATTCCATGTGTGATTTATATTTACAGTTTAGTTTCTAACACAATAATAATATAGAATACATACAAAAAAGCACAACAAAAGAATGGAATTATTACTTAAGGATTCTCTTTTCAATAAAAGGTGAAAAGAAAAACTTTTTCACCGAAAGATTGTAAGGAAAGGGGGATCTCCACCAAGTTTTACTAATATTAACCTTAAAACAAATATTTTTCGCAATCATTTCCAACAAAATACTCAAATATTACTTTTACTAACTTTCCAAAGTACAGGACTAGCCTTCTCAGACTTTTACAGCCTCCTAGATTGAATGAAAAGGATATTACAAACAAAGATGAATGATTAAGCTAAAATTTATCAAGAAATCACTTAAAAGGGAATAATATAATACTATATTTAATTAATGGCTTACTTTTGGCTCGCATAACGAATTGGAGTGTTACTAGGAGACAATTTTTTCTCAAAATTTGTATACTTAGAACACACTTTTGTATGTTCCTTAATAGCATATTGCAATTAAATTTTTTGTTATAAATATGAAAAAGACAACAAAATAGTATTAAATATTATTTATGGTCATAATAATAATTAAGCATATATGTCTAAGTTGTAAAGGTTGAAAAAGACATCAAAATAATACTGTTAAATCATTAAACAATTAGCTAGACGAGGATTAAACAATGTTTACTTGCATATATTATTCTCTAAAATAAGTGTTTTAACCATTTTTAACCAATCACAGCATGTTTGAATTGTAAGATTTTTTTTTCTGTAAGATAATCAATACACATACAAAAACACGCACATATATAAATATATAACTTCATAAAATGGAAACGCAATATAACATAGACGATATAAATATGGTTTGACATAAACACAACCTTATATTACACAAAAACAACTTTGATTTCTTTAGGTTTTTTTTTTATCAAAAAATAAACAAAATACGAAAATAGTAACAACTAGTTTCTTTTTCACAAACTATTGATAGAGTGTTTACAGAGTCATCATTTTGAACGATATAAGTGATCAAACTCGTCAAATTCGCGTTTCTTTCCTGCATATGACCTTGTGATTTTCTTATTTAATTTTGTCATTTTTGTACTAATTTTTCAATTAATTTTCTCATATCATAAAAAAAGACTTATGCAAGCGTACAGAATTTTCAACCCCTTATCTACATTAAAGTTTTGATGAAGCAACCATAAGTCACACACTCGTCCTTTTAGAGACTAAGATCATTATTTTCCACAAAAAATAAATGAATAGTGTAATAAATTTAATTCTGAAAAATTGTTACGCTTTTCATGTATTAGGTGGTCTTATTGCACGTGGTCGTATACGTTGGGCATATGGGTAGACCGCACCTGCCTATGAGTTGAATGAACAAACTAAATCGCATAGTCGCTAACAGCAGATTCTGAATTTTGAACATTCCATTCAACATTAATGTGTTTTATCCTATAACAAAGAGGAAGAGTGTAGGAATTGAAATCTAGTTTTAATTGAAAAAAGTTCCAAACATGTGAAATAAAGCAACTATGTAAAACCAACAGAAAAAGACAGTTTACCTTTTCTTTTTTTTTTCCTCTAAAGGATTAAAATTAAAATTAATAGCAGTGGCTTACGTAACCATGCGAGAATCTAGAAACAATTACAGAGATTTTTAATCGTTTTATACAAGTAAACTTGGAGTATGAACATGGGGATGAATGATGCAAAATATTCGAATCGGGACATTGATATGCACCGCATGAATGAGGTTATTTTATTCTGTGTGAAGTTTCATGTGTTGGTGACGTTAGCGTAACGGTAGAGTCTAGAAACACTGTACACATCCTTGAGAAACTGGGTCAACGCGGTCAACTCTCTGGTTGTTTTCTCGTAAACATGACACCGCACCAGCGCGGGTAGAAACAGCAGAATGGCTGTGTAAAGCACAAACAGCAACGACAGCAGCCACGACGCCACCCTCGGGAACTGCCACTTCTTCCCTTTGAGGCCCTTTTTGAGTGCAACCTCGGCAGCCACACACAGTCCATGAAGGAGAAAGAAGCAGGTGGCGTCCCACGAGGGCTCCCAGGGCTCCCACGTGCGCGTCTCGCGCTTGATGTAGTAAAAGACGAGCTCGTGCATGAGACCGGAGACGGCGAAAGTAGCGACAATGGCGGGGAGTGGGGCCCATCTCCTGCCGATGAGAGGGGTGGCGAGGGTGACGAGGGGATGGTATACGGTAGGGTGCAGGACACGGTTGACCATGATGTTCCAGCGGTTTCCCCAGAAGTCTTGCAGAGAGGTGCAGAGGTAGGGCTTGTCGAACTGCGGTTCGAGGTGAACGCCGAGGAGTTTCCGAGTGGCGGTGGAGATGGTGGTGAAAATGAACTCCAAGCCGATGTACATGTGGAGGCCGTACAAGAAGAGAAGGAAGTTGGGATGAAGATAGTCTTTTTTGGCGTAGAGAGAAATTAGGAGGGCGAATAGGAGGAGCATGGATGATGAAGCGTAGTTGAAGGGCGATTTGGGGATTTGGGTTTTTGAAGGGGTGGTGGTGGTTTGTTGGAAGTTGATGGGGAGGCATGCGATGGAGACGAAGTGAGGGAGAGAGAGGGGAGGGTTGGAGGACAAGGGGCCCTTGCCAAAGGCAAAAAGAAGGAGCTTGAAGGTTGAAAGCCAACCGAGGAAGAAGGAAGAGGGTCCTCCAAAGTGAATGGAGATGAGTCTGAGAGGTAGCAGAAGAAGAAGCACTATGGCTGGGATAATGGCTACAAGTCTTGATGCACCTTCTGGGATAAGCCTCCCAATTCTGTGGCAGTAACACATTGTTGCTGCGGCTATGCTCCATACCATCATCAAATTCTTAAGCTCTCCCTCCATCTCTCTTCTTCAATTCCTCTCTCTCTCTATCTCTCTCACACACGCACAAGCACGAATGTGTATCTATATATACACAATTCAGTGACAGCATGTAATTTCATTGCCAACCCAAAACAGTACCACCTTGGAACAACGAAAACTAATAATACTAAGGCTCTGATCGTATTAAAAGATCGTAATACTAAGGCTTGGATAGACGAAGATTTGGAGAATGACGGAGAAATTTACTCTCATATCCTAACATGTTAAAAACCAAATATGATTCTTAATATATATATATATATATATATATATATATAAAATAATTAATAATAATTTTAAATAATAGTAATTATTATAAAAATAATAATAATAATTTAATATAATATAATTTTTTAAAAATTTATTTAATAATAGTTTTTAAAATTTAATATTTTTAACTAATCCATTATTTCATATATTTTTATCATCAAGGTATTTTAATAATTTTTAATTTTATTTATTATAATTTTTTATTTTATCTTTCACATCACTCAAATCACTCATTAATTTTCATAGAATTTATTTTCAAATTTATTTTTTTTATTCTTTAAATTTACTAAAAAAAGCATACATATTCATCTATACAAATTTATACAAATTCTTCTTCATACTCTTTTCTAAATTCATCTTCTAAAGTAAAAGAGAGCCCGAGTCTCGATTTTTATAACCTGGAGTGGTTAGTCCAGCCATCGATTTTGAATCTTTCGTTTTTATTTTGGAATAAATATTTTTAAATTAATATTATTGTATTTTGGAAATAGAAAGACTTTTATAGAATATAAGAATCAGAAAATATGTGTTAGTGTGGGGAGTTTTGAAATGTTACGTTGAATCTAACCCCTGCGTGGCTGACTAAAGACAATTGGGAAAGAAACAAAAGAGCGTGAGAGTTGTTGGAATGGGAGTGAGGGAAGCAAATGCAAAAGTAAGAATGTGTGATTGCTAGAAATCAGGAATAGGTTGAAGCAAGATAATTACCTCTAAAGTAAATATATATTTCGCATTAAAATAATAGATACCAAAATTGAAGAATTAAATAAGTGGAAAATTTAGATCTCGCGTATCACGCGGAGGATGAATATTCTATTACCATGCTTCTCTTCACCTATCATCTTTCTTATTCTATTATCTTTCCTTTGGTGAATGGGAAATACGATACAGTAAATAAATATCTGAAAAGTGAACAAAAAATGAGTGTGTTTAATAAAAAAAACAACCACAAAAAGAAAAGAAAGAGAGAGAAGCTATTCGATTATTTATTTCTTATTATTTCTTTACATTTTATTAAAATAAACACTTTACTTTCATTTTAATTCATACTTATTTTCAACTTGTTTATTTCTTTCCTACCGACTAAATCTTTTGAAAAAGTTACATTATTTATTCTCTTTTATTACGCGATTAGATTGCTTGTCTAACCTCGACCACACGTTTTAACTAACTTTTTCATGATCTTAATTATAATTTTAAAAGAATAATATCTCAACTCTAGGTAATGAATTTTATTTCTGCAATAAAATTAAATTGAATAAAAGAAAGAAATTGATTTTCTTAAGTTTGTGTCAAATGTTCATTGCTTTTTAACGTTGCTCCAAGTCAATTTTATCAAAATAATTGAGTTTTTCTAAAGGCTCCATGTCAGTAATTTGTACCCTATTACTATCAAACTGATGTAATTTTATCAATTAAAATGTTATTCTGAGATTATTTGAGTGTTTATTAATGATATTCATTATGATAATCTATTTTCTATCCATAAATTCTTAATGAGTTGTTGAATAATGTCATTCCCTTTAATTGTCTCAAAAAGTTAAGTTGTTCGTTAAGACAAAGCGAGTGCCACTGAAATTGAAGAAACAAAATATAATATTGAACTATCAAATGACCGATTATAAAAAGTGGTATTAATAAAAGTAAAACAATGAAAAACTAGAAAAAGAGTTAATGTCATAAAAAAAAAAACAAAAAGTATTTAACATAAAGTCATCCTGAAATATCAACTTGAGGAAACTAAAATGAATGTTAAAGTTATAAAATCATTACAAATAAATACAAATATAAAAGAAAATAAGTAAATAATAATATTAAGATCCTAAAGATCTAAAATATAATAAAATTCTAATAGTAATTATAAGATCAATATTTTCTCATCTATACTTTTAAAAATACTTAATTAATTTTTATTATTATTGTTATCTATTCTTTCTACCTCATTTGATGTCAAATGGATTTTAAATTGTTTAAATTTTAATTTTTTTAACTCAGATCAAATTGAATGCTTGTTCTGCGAATTTTCATTTTAAAAAATTAAGAAACAAATATCGGATTTACATTTAGTTTTTGAATATATGAACAAAAAAAGAGTGTAAATATTTCAAATAAATAAATATTAAATATGTACGGTTGGAAATCTCAAACGATTATGAATAAGAAGAATTTTTTATATATAAGTAAATACGACCTAACTTTAAAAACAAATTTTGTAAAATTAAATTAAATTTAAAATTTACTTATAGATCGCAATTAATATTTAACCTTACACTTATTTTATAGCCAATTTAAGGTTAAATCGGTTTTAAAATCCACTTATATATTAAAAACTTTTATCAAAATGAAATATAATATTTATTTTATTGAATTACATAATCTGAATAATTATTTAATGGGTTAAAAAATTAAATGACTATTTCGAATGCCAAATACGTAATATAATATTTACATGTATTATTATAAGAAAATTAAGATTGTATAATAAATATTATTTACATTTCTTGATGTAATTCTCAAGAACTAAAAACAACGATTAAAATTTTAAAAGAATAAAATATAAAATTCAAATTCAAATATTCAATAAAAAGACAAAATTTAATTTTAAATTTTATAGGAATGAAAACTAAAAAATACAGGAATTGAAATTAAAAAGGTTATTAATTCTACATAGATTAAAAACACATTTAAGTTAATACTAATTAACATGATAAAAAAACGGACTGTGAATTACAAGAGAAATTAGAGTTAATATATTTTAATAATAATGATATAAAATTTAACTAGGTCATGCTCTTCAATTTTCTTTTTTATTTTCTTTCACATTTTTTGAGAACGTGTTGATGAGTTTATTTTTATGTACTAAAATCATTTGTCCTCAAACAATAACGTATACGAAAATAGTTATTTCTTATTCTTTGTTATAAGAAAATAGTGTTTACAAATAACGATCAAGAACGCTCAAGCTCAATATTAGATGTTAAGGTATCTCCTTAAGCAAAATTACATCCTACAAATTAAACTTAACTATTTTAATTTGTCCCTTTTTCAACAAATTTTCTCTTAGAGTATCATTAACTTATATCTATATCTAAACAACTTTTGTTGAACTTTTTATTTAAATAATTACTAAAATTGAAAATATTATTCTACTGATTATGCAATAAACTTTCAAGAATATTTCAAAATACTTATTCATTAAAAAAAATAATCAACCTTTTCACAATATTAACTTAGTTTAGGTTTACGTTGATGGATAAAAGTTTTTTTTAAGACTTTTTTTTCTTTAAAATATTGTTTTCGGCCTACAGATAAATAATTTTTTTGTGTAGAAACTATTTTTTTTTAATAAAAGTATTTACGAAATTTTCTAAAAATAATTACAAGTAGTGTTTCAGATCGTCAAAAGTTGGGCATTACACGGAATATATTTAGATTTATGTCAAAATGAATTTATCATAAGATTTAATTTTCACCAACAAAAGATATTATGATTGTGTGCACGTTTTTATTTTCCTATCAAAAAATGTTAGTTATTAGTTGTGGGTTCCCACCCTCCCTTCTAAAATAAAAAAGAAAAGTGACACTATAATCTTCAATATTTTAAATTTTATTTTTTATTTTTTGATATAATTTATTATGAACCATTAATTAATATACTATTATTTTTTTCTTTAAAAGAATCATTAATCCACACTAAAACAGTCATGATATCATTTAAAAATAACGTTATCTCTCCAAACCAACCTTATATTTCAGGGGTTATCTGCACATAACGTACACAGAGACTATATAAAGTCAAAATGTTACCCTGACAAAGAAAAAAATTTCCATATTAAAAGTGACATTCCTAATCTATTTTTTAAATGAGCTTTAGACTAGAAACATTACATAAAAATTGTCAACAGTTTATGGAAAGAGGAAAGATAAATGCAAGCATCTGAAACAAGACAACAGCAAAATATTTTTCACAAGGGTAAGAAAAGTTAAAAATGATCAAAAATTGATTTATTTAAAAAATACTTAATAAACTGTCATATCACATAAAATATATTGTGATTTATTCTTGTTAAAGAAGCATATCATAAGAATATTTACTTTTGAAATTCCCACAAGTTCAGAATGGATATCAAATTAGAATTCAAAAGCATATGTATGTATTTATTACTTACATTGCAACCCTGGGAAGAAACAAGGAGCATAGTTGCTTACTAATTTTATTGACAAAACTATCTATCAAATGAATACCAATTTCATCTCCCAAATCCTCTCATCATTGTTCAAATTACCAGCCTCAGACAGAATTAGAAATAATTAAACTATGAATAAGAAGCAGGTAACACCGAAAGAGATTTCAGCACAAATAACAATGATTTAGGATTCAACATGTTTGACTCCTACTGCCAATCCTTTCGGATATCAAAAGTGTAGTTAATCTCTAAGTAGCACTTGTTGTCATCATCAACAAACTGAAAAAACGATAAACAAAGTATGAAATCAATTAGTTCACGTTAGACTTCATCACAACAACACAAGTTTCTGCAAGAATTAAATGAGCGGCTCTCAAATTTGAAATTAAGTCAGTGGTTGAAAGTAAGCACATGAAGTCTGGCATCAAATTTATTAGAACATTAATTGGTGGGCTGATATATCCAAACTAAGCATTATTTCAGCTACCCTTCATGTCCAAAACAATGTCATAATATAAATAAGGAAGGAGTAGAGTTACTGTTCTTTTTAACCCATATACAGTAGTGCAGTAACTTGTAGAGAAAACTTTGAAAGTAGCTTCACCATTCATGGATAAAGTTGCTTGAAATATGCATGGAAATAGTAAATGCACAAAAGCTACCGGTGTTTTTACCTTTGCCTTGGGTCATTGTAAAATGAGGATTGTTAATCATACTCATTTGAAGACACTTAAAATTGATTAACCACCATAAAAACAAGCCAAGGTAATAGCAGTAGAAATGTGTGAGTAGAAAATATATGAAAAGGGTGTGAGAAAATGTAACATTACCTTACTTCTTGCTGTATATGCTCCTCTAGCAAACATCCCAGATGGTGTTGTCTCTTCGGGCATCTCATGTGTGTAAGGCTCTGCTTGAGGGCTGAAGGTTCCAATCATTTCTTTAGTGCTGTCAACTGCACAAGGCTTAACAATGAGATGAGCTTAAGGACAAAATTTGACAGGGAGTTAGTGTCGCATAGCACTTACCTTTCATACCAGTTTTCCACACAGTGTTGGTGTATTTGAGACCTGAAACGATGTTATTCTCGACCAGGAAAGTGAACATCAGGCTGTAACGACTACCCTCTTTCAAAGTAAACCACATACCCTTCGGATTTCCTCCTTCTGGTATTGCAAGAACAATGTCAGGTCTATCAGCAGCCTTAATTGCAAGGCTAAGGATCTTCACACTTGGCTCCAGAGATTCTGAATTATTCACAGTACATTTAACAAGTTAGGCGTTGAGAATGGAGGGAAGAATTCAACCATATACCGATTCAATTGTTTGTTGGATTTCATGAAATGAAATCATGTTTTGTATATAACCCATTAAAATAACACATTTGCATTACCAAATAATTACAGAGCAATGATACTCATGATCCTTCATTTTAAAATCAACGGTAACAACTGAAATGAAGAAATGAGATATCTAAGTCCCAGAGAGGACATGGATTTTTTTTATTGCTTTTTCTTCTCTCAAATCGGGAAGAATGACACTTAGATTTTACGACTATGATTCAATATGTGTACAATAAGAATCATGAACAGAGAAAAAATCGAAAAAAAATGAAAGCGAATTCTACACGCAATTACCTCCAACAGAATTTATGTCCACACTTCCAAGAAGCTGTTCCTTCCACCTCCTCAAGCTCTCGTCATCCTAATCCATCTCAATCGGAAACCAACACACAAATGAGAGTTTGGTTGAGAAATTTATAGATTTTTCCGAAGAGCAAATAAATAAAAGAAGAGAAAGAAAGCAAAGACAACCTTATCCTTCTCGAGTTGTTCCTTCAAAGTGCACTGAGGACCCAATTCAATCTTCCTCTCCTCGTCATCATCTTCATCCTCGGTAGCAGCAACGGAACTCTCACTCTTGTATCTGCCGAGGGTCCCTCCCCCTTCATCCGCACTTTCTTCGTGATCAGTACCGGCTTTTCCCTCGTGCACCCGAGAGGCATCATCATCGCCTGCAACCTCATTGTCTTTCACTTTGTCATCAATACCCATGTCTTTCGCAGTGGCCAGAGACATCAACAACCCATCAACGCAGAGAAAAAGACAAAGACACACGCACACGCAAATAGAATGGCCTGAAAACACCCACTTGGTGGAATCTTCCACACAACGAGAATGGCGAAAGAAAAAGGCAACCTTGGGCTCAGAAAACGAAAGAGAAAAAGAGTGTGGGAGGAAAGAAAGAAGTGGGTCAAAAGAATGCCAACAAAGGTAGAAACGCTCTGGTAGCGAGAAAAGACGCCAAGAAGGCAAATGAGAGAGAAAGAGAGCGTTTTTTTAAAATTTTTTAATTTGGTAAAATAACAGAGAAGGAAACGGTCATGTGGTGATCCGAAAGAGAGGAACTTTCAACGAGAAAATATGGTATGAAAGAAAGTGAAAGGGTTGGGAGTAGCACTTGCTTCCACGACCACCATTATTCAAGGAAACCTTCGCTTTGTCTTGACCGTGTTACAACAATGTAACGTAGACTACAATTTGCAGGGCTAGGAAATTATAAAAATAAAAACGCTAATTACGATACGCATATCGTATATGTCAAAATAGTGAGCAATTTAAATCCATATTAAACTTGGTTTCTTTGACCTTTTTCTGTTTGACTCCATCAAGCTTCTCTATAGTAGACTCACAATTTAGCTTTTATGGTGTTTGATATTTACCTTAGAAACACAAATTTAAATTTAAAAATAAAAATATAAAACATTTATTTTCTTTTCAATTCTAAATATATACTTGTTACGTTTAAAATAAATGGTATTGTATGAATGATTTTTTTTATGTATTCTTATTAAATAATTCGTTTTTTCCTTTTTAGTACTATCGAGTTACGACATTTTTTCTATTATTTTAGGTTTATATATCTTTTTGGTACTCATTTTCGTAGTGTTTGTTGCGGATAGTCTTCATCTTGACAGAATGTTTAAAATGATCATCATTTTGACCGAATATTTAAAATGGTCCTCATTTTCGCAATTCGTGTTTTATTTGGTTTTTTTCTATAACGTCGTTTAAATCATTAACGGAGCATTGTACATGTGGCACAGTTTGTAAGCTGTGTCACGTGTATTATATAGGTGTGGTAATTAGATATTTGGAGATAAATAAGTGAGGTAGGGTTTTGGTAAGGAATGTTTGGACAGTTGGTGAGTTTTGACAATCTTGTTCCTCCATTCCCAATTGGTGTTGCTACAATCTTCTTCTTCCTGCAATCCCATTATATAGGTATGTTACGGTTCCAATCTTCTTCCTCTACCTCTGGTTGTAATCATTGGAGGCAACCGTGTTGTATCACTTTGTAGTGGACGAGCAGACTGCAACACCTGCTAAGACTGTACCAAATGTCCAAACTGTTGAGAATGCACCAACTGCTGAAACTGTTGAGAATGCACCAACTGTTGAAACTCAAACAACTCAACCACCAAGGAATGAAGTGGAGAGTCAAGCAGCACCACTAACAACACCAGAAGAACCATCTCAGCAGTTTAGGATGAAATTACAGATTCCATGATAGCAGCTACAAACGTCTTAGTTATTTTTTGGAATTGCTGATGTAGAATTCATTATTGATGTACTGCATTTTGAATTTCCTTAAACTTCGTTCTATTTCACTTTTGCTATAGTGCATTTTGATGAGGATGAATTAACGTTATGAATTTAACTTCTTTCAGACTTAGATCAATTTAATTTTTCTCAAACTTAGATCAATATCACTTACTTCTCAAATTAAGATGTCATGTCGAACATGTTGAGACTAATATCAGCATAATCAAACTAATTCATTTCTTCATTTAAAAATAGTACAAAACAGATTGGACTTTAAAAGATTACACATAATAACAGTACGAATAATACAATAACAGCACAAGTGAACCCTATTACTAATTGCAGCCTCTTCTCAGCAACCTTCAATGACTTCTCTAAATCATTAATCTGCCTCATTTGTGTCATGATGATGACATCCTTTTCATCAACACCACCATTTGAAAA
>Ga0214544_1004496_pt1 | contig 28007 bp, 26 predicted proteins | sample CNSS3metaG_FD_160074 | JGI IMG/M metagenome (GOLD analysis project Ga0214544, IMG submission 160074) | Root nodule microbial communities from cowpea collected in UCLA plant growth center, Los Angeles, California, USA - CNSS3 | ecosystem: Host-associated > Plants > Roots > Nodule | place: USA...
GAACTATATGTAACAATGAATACTAAAATGATAAGTTATCACATATCATTGATAACGAAAGCAAAAATAAATTATACTAACATATTTATTTATAATATATATATATATATCATTTTATTTGTATGTTTTTTTATGTCATGTTTGGTTCAAGAAATGAATTTGTACATACAGATGCAAAGTTAAAAAATAAAGAGAAAGTACGAAAAACGATGAACGAAAAGGTAATTAAAAATGAAAAACGAGATAACAATTTTTTTTTTGTTAACTTTTCTTCACAAAATAATAAAGATTTGCAAAGAAATTTGCTGAACTATAATAAAATATTAATGAAATTTATAAATTTAAATTCACATAATATCAATAAATATAACTAATAAAAGACCACCAATCAGACTAATAAAAGACCACCATCAATAAATATAACTAATAAAAGACCATCAATCCTACTTAGACTTTGTATATGTTTTACCAACCAATCAGAGAGTCCTCATAAATACTAATATCAGGTTGATAGGTATAGGTATATAAACCACCAATCATACAACTCCCAATTCCCAAATCCAAACACAAAATAAAGCAACATATTATTTTCATCTCGACCTCATACAGTAATCATGGCATCATCCCTCAAACTTTTCTAGTAAAGCATTCAGGTCAAGCAAGCATGGCAACACATCAATGAACTGAGCAATCGATAATACCAAAACCTGCCCCAGTCTCGCTCAGGCTAGAGGATCTCGCTCAGGCGAGGGAGGTCCTCTCACTCAGGCGAGCCCCTTCTCGCCTATGCGAGAGCTCGAGCAGGGGAGAAGTGGACTCTGCGAGGTCTCGCTCAGGCGAGCCCCTTCTCGCCTAGACGAGACCACTCCTCGCTAAAAAAGAAAACCCGTCGCCTAAGCGACAGTTCGGGCAGCAGATCCTGGGCGAGCCTCTGTTAATCTCGCATAGGCGAGACATGCTCGCTTGGGCGAAAAAACCAGTGCTCACCATTGTTCTCTCGTGCAACAGCAAAACATTCAAATCAAATCATGCTTTAACATATTCCACATCAAACACAATGGCAACCAATCCAGACAAACACGAAATAAAGTAAAGTGAGCAGAAAATCACAAGAAACAGAAAACCCTAGCTTCCCTTACTTGGAAAATAAGCTAGCTGAATACCTCGATACGCACACAGTGAGCACGACTGTCCTAAGGATGGCCAAAGTGCTGAAAACAATCGGTAAAACAGAAATAGGAACGAGTTACTACCAAATCCTAACGGTAAAAGTATGCCCAGAGAGATGACATAAGAGTTCGAGGTTGACTTACGTGGAGTGGAACCTGGCTTGAGCTAGCTTGAAGAAGGTTGATGGCAAAACCCTAGTAGAGCGTTGTAGCTGCTCAAGGAGGCAAGGAGACTGTTTTTGAAAGTGAGGGAAAGGGAAACGTTAGGGCAAATTAGGGTCTAGTTTTCTTTCTTGGGCCAGCCCTTAGGCCTATTAGGTTAAAGTCAGCCCTTAAAACATTAGGGCAGCAAAACTGGGCCTTACAATCTCCCCAATAACAAAAATTTTTGACCTCAAAAATGAAAACTTACCAGGTAAAAAGATGTGGGTGTGATTTCCTCATATCCTCCTCCAACTCCCAAGTAGAGTCACCCGTCCTCTAATTCCAGATGACTTTGACTAGGCTGACCAGTTTTCCCCTACGTTCCTCAACTTTGCTATCTTCCAAAGCCATGGGCGATACCTCTATAGTGAGATCCTCCCTGATCTGCACATCCTCTGCTTCCAACACATGCGAAAACACATGCGCTATCGTGTCGCATGTTCGCATTTTTTAATTTTCACAAAAATTTAAGTTAATATCAATAAAAATATATAATTAATTTTTAAAATAGTTGTTAAATATAAAATTAAAAAAATAAAATATGTACACAAAAGAAGTTTTTAAAATAACTGTTTAAGACATAAAGGTTTTTAGAATAACGGTTAAAAATAAATTACTTATAAAATAATTAATTTTTAAAATAAATAAAAATAAAACTGAAATAATGAAATGTGGACATAAAAGAAGATATATGGTCTTTATATATTTTTATATATTATTATTATAATATATATATATATATATATATATATATATATATATATATATTATAATGATAATATATAATATCAATTATATATGTACGTAATTTTAATTTTTTTAATAATAATAATAATAATAATAGTGTTGTTATATTTATTATTATTAGTAGTAATTAGAAACACAAATTAAAATAATTGTGGTTTTGCAATATATTATGTAAATTTTTTTAAAATAAATTAATTATATAAAATGAAATAAATTTAAATAGAAGTAGAGAGATTTTTTGTTTGTTAAATTAAATAATGTATATTATAAATTATTTCAAGTTATCAGTGAAAATATTAATAAATTATTTTAAGTTATTAATGATATTATCAATAATTTATATTTTTGTAATTTTAAATAAAAATTTTAATTTTCTTTTAATATTATTATTTATTTACATTACATTTATTATGATGGTTAAAATAGTAATCATACATTTTAATCTATTAAAATAAAAATTTATTAAATTTCAACAATCACATCATACATAAATTTTCACAAAATTTTCACCCACTTCCACTTAAATCAAATCATACCATCTTTTTCTTAATACAAACACCATCATCTTCACTTACAAATCAACGATATTTTTACCCCAGTAGCACGGTTGTGCTTTTTAATTTCCCAAACAGCACATTGTTCCCAATATATACCTCAATAGCATGGTTTTATTTGTAGGTGAGAATTCGGTCCCGTGGGACACAAATTCTACCCTATAAAATGTAATTTTTTTTGTATCCTAGTCAGAATTCGATCCCCAGGAACCCGAATTCTGAACTGGGTTTTTTATTTGTTTTTTCATTTTTTTTAAATAAATAAGAATTATGATTTTTGATTTTTTTGAATAAAATATTTTTAAGAGTTAATTTTTCTTTTGTGAAAAATCTTACATTAGAGGTTAAAATTATTTAAAAAAAAATAGATTTAATAATCTGTTTTTAGTTATTTTAGGTATTATTTGAAACAATGAAAAAATAAATATTTTTTTTGTCTTTTTGAAATTTTTTGATTTTAAAATAGATTTTGTATTATGTAGTAAGTTATTTTATGTGTAATTTGAAAATATTAAAGTAAATTTAATTTATTTTTTTTTAATAATTTGTGTAGTATTAATTATTTTTAATTGATGTTTATAAATATTGAAATTATAGTTATCTTTTAGTTTTGGATAATTTTTAAAATTTGTATATTATAAACATTGAAAATTTCTAAAAAATAATTTAAAAATGAAGGAAATAACTAAAATAATTTATAACCATTTCATTATTGTATTTTAAATAATTTTGTTACTTGTTTTTGGTTTATGTAAAATAAGTAACAATAAAAGATAATAAGAAAAGATGTAGCATTGAATTGAATCAAGTGTAAATTTATTGAACACAATTAAAAGTACAACATAAACTAAGTGGTTGATGTGGATCGTCTAAGTGTAGGATTATTAGGACAATAATTTCTTGTGTGTCCTTCAGTTCTACAATAGGAACACTTTCTAGATTGTCTTCCTTCCTTAATGTCCATCTCAGACCTAATTCTACTTGATTTAGGACGACCCCTCTCGCTTCTTTTTGTGGCATGGATGAGGCCAAACCTGTGGCCCTTGGTATGGTGGCCAATATTCTTCATGTCTTAACTCGCCAAATAAATTTTCATATACTTTCATGACGACATCCAGCCTATAATGGGGACTTATGTACATGCTGAAGTCCTGATGTGCATGCTTGCAAGCTACAATAACATGTGAACATGGTAGATGTATTTTTTGAAACTTTCCACAATCGCACCACCTTTCATCTAATCTGACTACAAATTTTCCTACAGGACGTATTTCTCTAGGATTCACCATCTCCCCCACTCTGAATCTTTTGATATTTCTATCAAATTCAAAAACGTGGTGCGTGTTTGACTTGGAGTCCGCATCTTGTAGGAAGTTGGTCGCATATTCAGAGTACACATGACCAACATTGACCATTGCAGTTATTTGCCTACCTCTTTTCGTGAAGTATGTGTTGCACCTGGTGTACGTGGCCAATACTATGGATGAAATTGGCAAATTCGTTGTCTTCTTCAGGACAGAATTTATTGCTTCCGCCAGATTTGTTGTTACGTGAGCCCACCTTCTTCTTTGATCATATGCAAGACACCACTGCTCCCTTGGTATTTGGTCTACCCAAGCTGCTGCTTCTGGGTTGTCTTCTCTAATGATGTTGTAATAGTAGTTACAGCGGGGCTCCGTCAATGCGTACGCTACAAATATAATTATAAGAAGAATTTATTTTCTAATAATGGGTGTGAATAATTAACAGCCAAAGAAATGAAAAAGAAAAATTTACATGTAATAACTTACTCATGTTGACGAGGTCCTTTTTCAAAGTTGTATTCTTGAATCTTTTTGTAAAATTTTGTGCAATGTGTCGAATACAAAACACATGTACGCAGTTCCCTTCAGTCCAGCCACTATTAGGTTTGTTGAATGTTGCACTGATTGAATTGTGGCGGTCTGACATTAAGCATAAATTTTACTGAGGCGTAACATGTGTCCTTAGGTTTTTAAGGAAAAAAAAAACAAGCTTCGACGGTTTCACCCTCTACTATAGCAAATGTAATGGGGAAAATGTTATTTCTCCCATCTTGTGCAACAACTACTAGAAGGGTGCCCCTATACCTTCCGTAAAGGAAGGTTTCGTCCACTTGCACTATTGGTTTGCAAAATAGGAAGCCATCAATGCATGGTTTGAATGTTCAGAACACTCTTCGAAAGTGTTGTTGGTTTTGTAGGACCTCCTCCCCATTTGTAATTGGACTAGTTTTCAACTTGTATACAAACCCAGGCAAATAAGTTTGCATGGCTTGTAATAGGCACGACAATCGGTTGTAAGACTGTTCCTAGTTTTCGTACACATCTTCAATTGCTTGTTGTTTCGCCAACCATGCCTTTCTGTAGGTTGTTATATCCCATAGAGGTCTGGATGGAAGAAATTATTGTTGCAATTGGTGTGGATGGGTCTGACTCCACCATTTGTCTTACATGTTGAGATACTATTCTTAAGCCCAGGTGTCTGTGATCTTGCGTTATGAGTTGTGTGGCACATGTGTACACACCTTCAACCTTTTTAATTTCCCACACTTGGTCCCTTGTACGTAATATTGCCTGACATTTCCAAGGACACACGTGTTGCACACATTGCACCCTCAACCTTGTTGTGTTTGAGTGTGTGGTTTTGTAGGTGCAATGGTTTATTATGTGGTACTTATTTAAAGCATCTAGAAGTTGTTCCTTTGTTTGGAACCTCATTCCTTGGGTTAGTGTACCAACATCGTGCTCAAAGTTGTCATGCAACATTGTGTGGTGGTCATATGCGTTTGGAAAATCCTAGTGTGGGGTCTAGTTGTATTCTTCATATAATTCAAAGTGTTGTGGTGGGTTATAGGGGACATGTGTTTGAGGGTTAGGGTGTTGTTGTTGTATGGGGTGGACATGTAGGGTTTGGTCATGGTCATCATGTTGATCAAAAAGTATATTGTCCTCATCTTCACTAAACGCGTATAAGGATGTTGTAGGTAGACCTAGGTTTTCAACTTCTACGATAACTGGAGGAGAGAACCTTTGGGTGTTGTGATGTGCGGGAGTTAGAAAAATATTTGAGGTAGACAGACCGATTAATAGTTCGGTATATGATTGTATATCATTTCCCAAATCCCCTAGGTAGGTAGTGTTAAGGTCAAATAGTTGTTGTTGTGGTTCAGTGTTTGGATGTGGATGATGCGCATCAAAATGTGTTAAAGAAATATTTTCAGAAGGTCTCGTACCTGAGTTGTAGGTGGTGCAGAGTTCAATAGATGTAACAGTTGGGGTGGCATTTATCATGTCGAAAGCGCCATCCAAGTCGTCGTCATCTTGGATCTGAGTGGTTGTGTATGTCACATGTTGGCCACAAACTTTAGTCAGAAATTTCAAGTGAATAATTGGAACTCCATCCCTTGGATCTCTATTTGCCTTCTCCATTATTATGCGAATAAGTTTGGATAAGCCGAAACCTCTATGGATGTGGATCATGATTGTCTTTGCAGATGCAAAGTAGGCACCAGTTTGAGCGTCACTAGCAATTTCTCCATCGTCGTATACACAGACAAACATTGACCATTCCATCTTAGGTTGTGGTTGAACCTAACTTTCGATGATTTTTCAGAGTGAAGAGAAATTGCAATATTAAGATTGTGACTCTAGAAAGTGATGGTAGTCTTTTATACCGAAATTAAAGTTATCATGTGACTTTTTACTATGTGAACATGTGACTTGCACGAGAATTAATGTTATCATGTGAGTGGCACGAACTTTTATGTACTCATGTGATTCACACGACTTCTTATGTACCCATGTGAGTGGCATAAATTATTATGAACCCATGTGACGGGCATGACCTCTAATGTTAGCATGTAACTTGACAACATTTTATAAGAGATTAGCATTTCACCATCCCCATTATGGAAGTTCAAATTCATTGAAATTAAAAGTTGCATAAACATTTGATAAAGAAGAATGTCATAAATAAAATTACATACTTTAAATAAGAAAATATAAACCTCAATCTAAGTTGAGGGACATGTTGAAGTTATTAGAATATTCAAAATAAACTTCGTCAGGGATTGCAATTTTATGCCTTGCTGTAATAAAGGTCATTATGTCAACTGGAAGATGACATGCTTTTGTCATTCCCATGTAAAAAATGGACTCAACATCGTCATCTTCACACATCGTACAAGATCGATATTGTGTAATGTCGCCCGATATGAAGATCGGTAACCTGTAACATAAATCGACTTCATAGTCGTCCAACGTTGCACCATTGAATTCGTTGAGGATTGCTTGCTTAAGTTGGGACAACGTCATAGTATTTGTTATGGTCACCCATTCCGTGTTGGAGCTAATGTATGTATCAGAATAGTTATCTTCAGCATAGATGTTGCCATTGAAGTACACCAACACAGTGAATGTTGTAGATGTCATTGAGGGGTAGGAGTGATATCGCACTGACTTGATTAGATTGATGAATGAATTTATGAAGGGCATTATTTATAGCTTCATTGACTTAATGTAGGATACAGTAATGACAATTTTTGTTTGTTTATGTTAATGGTTTAGATTCAAAGTAGACAAATCGAACGCACAAGATTTAGATCCACTTTGCTGATCAACCAATGACTTTTTTATAGTGGTTTGTTTTGTTGTGATTTTTATTATGTGTTGCAGCTTTAATTATTTCGCATGTGATATGTCAGGTTAAAATAAAAAGCACTGCACCTGATGAGTTGTATGCTCTAGTCAATGTCATCACATGAAAGCAACATCACTGACACAGTTGATATACACACTACACGATGAATTTCAATCAAGCTTTATCCCACTTTACTTTGTCACGTGAATCCACTTTAGTCCAGGGGTCAACATTTTTTTTTGACCATCAAGTAACCAATCTACTTATAAATTATTAGGTCGTTCAGTTCACAACCATAACTGCTTATTACCAAAACAAGGACGGTGCTCCATCACAAAAATAATATTCACAATAGTTTTCTTCTTGCTGTTAACTACGAAGGTCGCATTAATTGTGCTTTTTATGTGTCAACTACTATGAATTTACAAATGTTGAAAGAGAAAATTGCAAGCTATCGTTATTGTAGTCAAGGAAGACGAGTCAAAGATGTATGGTTTCACAAGCCTGTGTTAGGACGTTGGGACCAATATGAAACAATTAAGCTCCTTACGGATGATGATGTTCGCGACATGGTTGCCTTCTTCCTTCCACTCCCACATGATCTCCCAATGAAACTTTCTGTGACCCTATATCCTACTGAAGGTGACAATTTGGATGCAACAACCTCAACTTCAACCAGTAATGTCGATGACTAAGGCTTAGTTCGTTATGTGTTTATGGAAGTCTTAAAATTATGTGTAGTAATGTTTGTCATTAGTACTTAATTTCCAAGAAAGACTTAAGTGTGTGTAATGTAAAAAAAGTATTTGTGTGTAATGAAACTTTTATTGAAGTACTAAGTACCTGTTTTTCAAGGACATTATCTACGGTTTAATATTTGTTGTCGTATCTTAAACTTCTGTCATTGGTTCAATCCCATAAAGCACTATTGTCATTAACACAACAACAAAAAATTAAAAAGTCATTCACTTGAATTCGGTGTAGACCCTCTTTTACAACTAAGCACCTATTGTCTTTGCACATTACTCCCATGTCAGATTCACATTAATGACCCTTTATTAGTACTGAGCACCTATTCTGAACCTAATTTATGTAAAATTAAATAAAATATGTTGGTATTGACAAATATTTCATTGTTTGGGCCATAGTTCTGAAAAGGTCTTTGCACTGTGTAGTCACCATCATGCAGGCTTTAGTCAACCTCATGCAGACTTTAGTCACCATCATGCAGGCTTTCGTCACCAACATCAACAGGCTTTAGTCACCATCATGTTGTGCAATAAACGTGTAAGGAATGTGATTCGTTTGTGTAATCCAATGGCTAACTTTTCCCTTGGCAAGTGTTGAGTTGTCTATAAATGTTGAATGTTGTTGTTTTCAATTCAAGCTATCGTCACCAAATCTACAAAGAGTTAATTAAGATGTTGTTGTGGAAACAACAACAACACAAGGCTACATACATTTATGCTCGAGTATGTTAATTGCATTTTGAATTTACAGACGTAATTATTAAAAATAATCACATCTTTTATTTATTTGGTTTAGGACACGGAAGGGAGCATTATGTCGTCTTACTATCACTCAATGCCTGAACCTCATCCAAGTATTGTGCCTGTAATACAAGAAGTAGGGTTTGGCAGTGTGGCTAAATTGCGACATCTAAAGGTTGACCATGGTTTAGTCACTGCCTTGGTTGAAAGATGGAGGCCTGAAACACACACATTTCATTTTCCAACTGGAGAATGCACCATAACCTTGGAAGATGTGTCACTTCAATTGGGTCTTTGTGTTGACGGACACCCTATCATTGGTCCAACTATGTTGGATTGAGACGAGATGTGTGATACCTTATTAGGTTTAACACCAGTAAAAGGGGAATCCATTGTCGGTTCTATGATAAAACTGAAATGGTTAAGGGATAATTTGTTGCCTATAGATGAAAATTCTAGTATTGAGGTCATTCATGCACATGCTAGGGCCTATATATTAGGAATGATAGGTGGTGTTTTAATGCCCGATAAAATTGGGAATAAAGTACATTTAATGTATTTGAACTACTTGAGTAATCTTCGAAGAACCCGTAGATATAGTTGGGGTTCAGCGTGTTTGGCTGTCTTATACAGGGAGATGTGCAGAGCAATCGATGCACGTGCAAGGACTATGGGTGGATGTGCTTCGTTGTTACAATCATGGGCATGGTTTCACATGCCTTTTCTTGCACCCATTTCAAGAGTTTCACCAACTTTCCCGCTAGTTTGCCAATGGAGCGGCGGTCGAGTATTGAACTACAGAAATGTACCCCACAATGATTTAGTCGGATATCGAGCAAGGATAGATCACATGCAACAAAATCAGGTAACATTTTAGATTTGTATACCGATAAATGGTTGTAACTTAATGATTGACATTTTCAATGATTGTTGTAGTTTATTTGGGTTCCTTATGAGGGATTGGGCTCTATCATTGATGTTGGAGCATATCGCGACCAAGCAATATGGACGTCATGCACAAGTTTAATTTGTTTTGCCATTATCGATTGGCACCAGTCCGACAGGGTCAAGTTATAATTTCGCCTATCACAAGAGATCCCTGAAGAACCCAACAACCTTGATCATTTACATAAATTAGACATGAGGGGGCAACAAGATGAGAACTGGGTTACTACACATGCGCAATGGATATAGGTATGGAATAACCGGCGTGACCTTACATTGAATGGAGTACCGATGCTTGGGCCACTTCAACACACAATGGAGTACATGTCATGGTATACTTCAAACTCGTGTTTATATTTGTCAGTTCCACAAATGTTAAATGATCCTAGAATGCATCGTCAATCAACATCAACAAATGTCCCTTCACCACCACAAACTATGCATGACTTAAACACTCCTCCTCCACCACAAGGTATGGAGGGAACAAGGAATTCAGTTTCACCAAACTCAGAACTAGGCATACCAAGTATGTTTGCAACTTATGCTGAAACACCACCTTCTGCACAACCGTGGTTGCATACATATCCCCAAAGTCCAAATTTCTTTGAAGGTCCGCATCAGCCACAACAAGACTCAATTTACTACGTCCACAATCCTTACACACAAGCATCATCATTTGTTGCAAATGATGATCATGAACCTGATGAGGAACATGAACGACAACCTTCACAGGTTGAAGAACCTAGACCTGAAGTGCATAGGAGGAACCCCACCAGAAACAAGTGTCGACCTCGGTGTAGAACTGGACACCAATACGGTGATTAAAAGGACAAATATGTACTTTAATATTGTATTACATATGTATTAGGTCGTCTTTATGTGCTTGTAAGAGTTTGCCATGTTTAACACAAATTCGCATATCAGTAATGCAAGAACTTAATCATTCCAAATGCTTCATTGCTAAATAGTGAACAACAACTTCTTTAGATAAAGTGAACAAGTTCAACCATCTTAAAGTACAATGTTAAAACATATAAAAGAAAACTAAATATGAACAAAGTTGTCACACTTCTCAACTTTCATGAAGTTAACATAAAAAGATATTGTCGTTGTCGGGACCATCATTGTGTGCCACTGAAGGGCATGTTGAAGATCTTCGTCATTCCTTATAAAAAGGAACTCATCAATGCCTTGCGCAACAAATTCAGGAGGGACATGGTACCAAAGATGGCTGAGTGGGGGCTCAGATGGTCCCATCAAATGACTTCTTATGATGATGCGCATATGGTTAAGAGTAACGCCATTTGGAAATCTACATAAAGAGAATCTTCCATCTTCGAAATCAATAGCAGCATTAAAGGAATTATATGCGTTCAACTCCTCAAATAAAACCATTTTTACTTATTATACTAGAGTGCTACACAACTTTCAAACCAAGGAACCACAACCTTAAATAGAATTGACTACCTTCACCTAGATAGGGTGCCAAGAAAGATATTTACTCTCACCACTATAAAAGCTGGCCTCACTTGCACTTTCTAATTATGACAAGACTGGTAAACTTTATTGGGAAGTGCCAAAGCTGATAAATTATATTACTCTTCTAAAAGGTGATAGATACTTCAATTAGGATAACGTGCCAATTCAAAAATTTATTGTCACCATTGTAAAAGCTGGCATATATTTCAAATAAATGGCCTCACTTGCACCTTCTAATTATGAAAACACTTGTCAACTTTATTAGGAGATGCCAAAGCTGATTTATTATATTACTTTTGTAAAAGGTGATAGATACTTCAATTGAGATAACGTGCCAATTAAGAAATTTAGTTTGACCACTGTAAAAGTTAACGCATATTTGAAATAAATGGTCTCACTTCACCTTCTAATTATGACAACACTTGTCAACTTTATTGGGAGGTGCCAAGGTTGATTTATTATATTACCCTTGTCATAATGTGCCAAGAAAGATGTTTAATTCATAAATTTACTCTCACCCTGCAATTTGGACAACACTTGTCAATTCTTCGACATGGAACACTTTGGCATCAACACCCAAGAGAACTATTCAAATTCCTATCTTGTACATCCTTTCACACATGTTCAAAATGTATACCATAGGTTAGCACTTATGTAGCCATGGGTAAGCAAAAATACTGCGTAGTGGTAGTGAACAAGAAATATATACACCTTTATTTTCCTTTTCCAAACAACAAATAGGGACAAACTAGACTCACTTGAAGGAATATGAGTATGATGATTTAACTTTATCATATGAACTCAAGGCATGAAAGTGCCACTATTGAAGTTCATGTGCAAAACATTGCACCTGGGTTACCATTTATTAAGTCATGGGTTGGCACATAGGGAATGAATTCATATGTTGTTAATTAAATTACAAAAATTTTATTCCTTGACTCACCAACATATACTCCCCACTGGTAATGACGACAATGAAGATTGAAATAAGTTTTGTACATCATTTCACACATGTTCAAAATATATACCACAGGTTAGCACTTATGTAGCAATGGGTAACCAAAAATACTACACACTGGTAGTGAAAAAGAAATATATACACCTTTATTTTCCTTTTCCAAATAACAAATAGGGGCAAACTAGACCCACTTGAAGGAAGGAATATGAGTATGAAGATTTAACTTTATCATATGAACTCAAGGCATGAAAGTGCCACTATTGAAGTTATTGAAGAAAGAAAAAATTCATGTGCAAAACATTGCACCTGGGTTACCATTTATTAAGTCACGGGTTGGCACATAGGGAATGAATTCATATGTTGTTAATTAAATTACAAAAATTTTATTCCTTGACTCACCAACATATACTCACCACTGATAATGAAGAGAGTGAAAATTGAAATAAGTTTTGTACATCCTTTCACACATGTTCAAAATGTATACCATAGGTTAGCACTTATGTAGCCATGGGTAACCAAAAATATTGCACAGTGGTTTCACACATCCTTTCACACTTTCTGCTTTTTCCCTTCCAATTTGCATTTCCACCTTTTGTTTTTTCTCTTTTTGCTTGCTTCCAAAGAAAACCAACGTGAAAATTAAAAAAAATTAAAAAAAAAATAGAAAGTGACAATAAAACGTCAAGTTGTGAGTGAAGTTCTCAATAAATGGATGTTAATATATCATTTTCCTTAAACTTAATACCTACTATAAATTCTAACAATAAATTTTACATTATTTATTTTTGTGTAAAAATAAATATTTTATCAATAAAATTCTTATAAACAAATCAAAATATAAATATATAAATAAAAAATAATTCGTACTTCAAACAAATTTTCTAATTTAAAATATTTAATAAACATTAAAAAATAAATAATACAACACCACATTAAACATTATATATTAATTATTTTTACTTTAGTTACCTCTATTATAATTCATATTTTTTTTCCAAAATCACCATTATAAATAGAAAATTAATCAACAAAGTAAAAGAAAATTAAATTAAAGTGACTTTTATATTTTCAAATTGCACATAAAATAACTTACTACACAATACAAAATCTATTTTAAAATCAACAAATTCAAAAAGACAATTTTTTTTATTTTTCATTATTTCAAATAATACCTAAATTAACTAAAAACACATTATTAAATCTATTTTTTTAAAAAAATAATTTTAACTGTAAGGCCCTCTTTAAAAATCTCTTAATTCTTTCTGCCATAAAGATAGTGGGCTGCTCTTGTAAGTGGGCCTAAGGCCGGCCCAACAGATAAAGTCACTAGGTCTGCCCTAAACATTTCTTCACATTTCAAAAAGATTGTCATCCTTGCATTAGAGCCGCAGCCGTCTTCTACCTCTGCTAGGGTTTGGGGACCATCGTGAGCACGCCCGTTCGAACCCGTTTCCCTTCTTACGTAAGTACTCCTTCCGTTAGTGTCTGTTTTCCCCCACTGTTACCCTAAGTAACTAATGTTCCGTTGTTGGTCATGGTTTCCAGCTCTGGGAGTCACCTCTTGAGGACTAGGTTCCGCTGTTTAGGGTCAAACTCGTGTCGGGCCTTTTGCTAGCTTATTCCCAGGTAAGGGAAGCTAGAACCCTATCGTTCGGTATAAAAAAATGGTTGCTTTGATGTCTTTCCGGGGGTTTTGTGTTTATATGTGACTGTGAATGTATGGTGTGAATTGATTTGTTGTTGGGTATGAAACTGTGCTGATGGCAGAGAGGAACAGTGGCGGAGTCTGATAGGCTTGCACAGGCGAACCTGTCTCGCCCAGGCGAGAGTTACAGGGGCTCGCCTAAGTGTTTTCCTCGCGAAGAGTCGCCCAGGCTTTTAAAAAGTGAACAACATGCTTGTATGAGTTTTACCTTTAAATCTGTGGACTGGATGGCCGGTATAAATGGTGTGGTGTACGAGTTGTGAGTTATGAGATTTGACGTGACGTGAACATGATAATTGTATGAAATGATTCATGAAATTGGAGTGACAAGTTTGGTATGAGTAACCATAAATCTTAATGGTTGGCAAACCAGTGGCATGGTTATGTTATGAGGAGAAACACTTTACTCATGATTGGGAATAACGAGTTGGTAATGATTCAACATATGAGGAATGGAGATTTGTTATGGGTTTTGGTTTGAAATCTTATGTGCAACGTGTGTATAAATTCTTGGTTGTTTATGTATGTTGGTCCGTTACAGTGCATAATTCCTTGGGGTCTCTAGGTGAGACTTTCAGGGTTGCGCTCCAGTGGTCGGGACGTAATCCCATGGCCCCTGTTAGTGGGTGTCCATGGTGGTGCCCCATCTGTATAATTAGGTAAGGATTCAAGGTAAGGACTGCATCCTGACACTCTAAGGGGCCAGTTAGTCTCACTTAGAGCGGACTAACTCCTGTGGTGGGAGTAGCAAGAGGCCTGAAATTCATTAAGGGCTAACCTTGTGGTGAGGGAGATTTGATTCATCGTAACACTTGTAACACATAGCTCGGAGATGAGCAGCTCAGGGTCGAGCAGGGGTATCCACCACAAGTGCAAGCATCCGCTAAATCTGACTAAGTGATACGTATCCGGATGAGTCGAGTCGAGTCGTAGTGTATTGAATGAAGAGTCATAACATGCTTGGTTGTTATATGGATATGGGATGATGATAGTGTACTGGACTGTGTGATGAATATGTGTTGGCTCTAGCTTACCCGTTTGTTTGTATGGTTGTATTGTATGTGGTTGTTCTTCTTGCGATGATCATCAATTTGATTGATGGGAGCAGATGGGCGAGGTTCCAGAGGTCAGCAAGGAAGTGGAGATTCTGCTGCATAGTCCGCGTGGACTAGTCGTTATTTCTGCATGAGTTCATTTAGGGTTGCGACCCATGTATCTGTTCGTCCTTGATTTTATGCACTCTGGTTAACTTTTCCTTTAGTTTCTTTTTGGCATCGTGGTGTGCCATGGGTTGTATGGGGTCGATCCCATATCGCGTTTTCATGTTATCTTTATCTGACATTCCTTTAATTTCACGTACTTAATTAAATGGGGTGTTACATTTATGGTATCAGAGCGGTCATTCCTTAGGTCTGTGGACTTGGATGTCCGCTTAGCTTTCTCTGTGTCTTCTGAGTGTGCTTAGTTAAATTTTTGTCTTTGTCGAGCCTAACCAAGTGATTTTCTGTGTGCCAGTGGACTATGGCACCTTCTTGTAGGACTTCACAATCGTCCCAGGGAGACGCACCTGATATCGCTAGAGCCATAGAGGCGATGGTAGCGGCTATGGCGCAGCAGAGTGCTGCGATGATGCAGCAACATGAGGCGTCCATGCAGCGACAGGCGGCGTCGCTTGAGCAGCAGCAGACAGTGATGCAGCAGATGGAGGCTGCAAGGGTAGCTGTTGAGGATGCTCATCGGCAACATATGGAGGCCCTCCGCCAGCTGGAGTAGAACAGAGCGGCTGCCCCTATGTTTGGTCCTGAACCACGACCTGCAGTCAGAGAGTGGAGCCTGGAGGACTTTCTGAAGCACCACCCAGCGAAATTTGACGAGAAGACTAGTCCTGACGCCGTAGACCAATGGCTGAAGGACCTAGAGCGCATCTATGATGCGAAGATGTGCCCTGCAGAGAACAGGTTGGCGTTCTCTGTGTACATGCTCACGGGAGAGGCGGAGCATTGGTGGAGCAGCACCAGATCCATCCTGGAAGAGAGGGATGAACCAATGTCATGGGAGACTTTCAGGGAGAGATTCCTATCCGAGTACTTTCCTGACATCATCCGGTACGCCAAGGAGGTGGAATTTCTCCAGTTGACCCAGGGAGGGAAGACAGTGACAGAATATGCCTAGAGGTTCAAACACCTCAATCGCTTTTATAGCCTACCACTTGATGAGGAGTGGAGATGCCGTAAGTTCGAGAACGGTCTTCGCGGTGATATCCGCTTGATGGTGGCTCCCTTGTCCATCAAGGACTTTGCCGCTCTGGTAGAGAAGGCCAGGGTGATGGAGAAGATGAAGCGCGAGGTGGAAGGCCAACACCCACAGTAGCCACAGCCGTCTTAGAGGATCGGTGGACCATCTGGGTCCAAGCCCAGGCATGAGGAGCGGAGGAGACCGTATGATAGGCCCCACCATCAACCTCAGGGATCTAGGAGCTTTTCTCCTCAGCAGGGCCGAGTTCGGTGTTACACATGTGGAGGACCCCACCCGAGGTACGCTTGTCCATGTAGGGAGGGTTACCGTAGGTGCAACAATTGTGGCAAGAAAGGTCACTTTGGGAGGGATTGTCCCAACCTTGCCAGGGCAGCGACACGCCCTCCAGTTTAGACACCCCATCAGCATCAGGGGAGAGACAGAGGCAACAGGCCTCAGGCGACGGGCATAGTCTATGCCATGACCGGAGCTGAGGCTGTAGGTTCAGGTAACCTTGTTATGGGTTATTGTGTGATTTCTGGGATGAGATGTTGTGTGCTATATGATTCTGGAGCGACACACTCTTTTATGTCAAATGCATGTGTGGAACGGTTGGGTCTGCTGGTGCGCGAGCTGCAATGTGAGCTTGCGGTGTCTACTCCGGCGTCGGGTTTGGTCAGGACATCGTCCTTATGTGCTAGGTGCCTGGTGGAGGTAGAGGGACGCAGGTACAGGGTGAACTTAATCTGCCTGCCTCTACAGGAGTTGGAGGTGATCTTAGGGATGGATTGGCTCTCTGCCAATCGCATTCTGATAGACTGTCGGGAGAAGAAGTTGTTGTTTCCCGACTCAGAGGAGGTTGAGTTGGTGTCCCCTCAGGGAGTGGTGAGGGAGATTCAGGGTGGCGCGCAGTGCTTCATAATCTTTGCCCGTATGGAGGTAGGAGAGGGAGAGAGAACATCAATCATACCGGTAGTGCATGAGTTTGAAGACGTATTTCCGGATGAGGTACCTGGATTGCCTCCCAGTAGAAAGGTGGAGTTCTCTATTGACCTAGTCCCAAGAACAGGTCCGGTCTCGATGGCCCCGTATCGTATGGCTCCGGCAGAGTTGGTAGAACTCAAGAAACAGATAGAAGAGTTGATGAAGAAACAGTTCATCCGACCCAGCATTTTGCCTTGGGGAGCACCAGTGTTGCTGGTAAAGAAGAAAGATGGGAGTTCACGTTTGTCTGTGGACTACAGGCAACTGAACAAGATGACTATCAAGAACAAGTATCCGCTCCCGAGGATTGATGACTTGATGGATCAGTTGCATGGGTCATCAGTGTTCTTGAAAATAGATCTGCGATCGGGTTATCATCAGATCTTGGTAAAGGTTGATGATGTGCAGAAGACGGCATTCAGGTCCAGGTATGGCCATTATGAGTATGTGGTTATGCCGTTTGGTGTGACCAACGCTCCAGCGGTGTTCATGGACTACATGAACAGGATCTTCCGACCTTTCCTAGATAAGTTTGTCGTAGTCTTCATAGACGACATCCTTATCTATTCCAGGACTCAGGAAGAGCATGCAGAACACTTGAGGTTGGTGCTTGGTGTTTTGAGAGAGAAGCAACTGTATGCCAAGTTATACAAGTGTGAGTTCTGGATGGATGAAGTTCAGTTCTTGGGACACGTGATATCTGCTCAGGGGATTGCAGTGGATCCGGCAAAGGTCGAGGCAGTGGTAAAGTGGGAAAGTCCCAAGTCGGCCACAGAGATCAGAAGCTTTGTGGGGTTAGCGGACTACTATAGGAGATTCATAGAGGGATTCTCCAAGATAGTGGCGCCTCTGACTTTGCTTACTCGGAAGGACCAACCTTTCACTTGGACGGACAAGTGTGAGGAGAGCTTTCAAGAGCTAAAGAGGAGATTGACGAGCGCTCCTATATTGATAATTCCGGATGTTGGGAAACCGTTTGAAGTCTACTGTGACGCCTCCCACCTCGGACATGGATGCGTCTTGATGCAAGAAAAGAAGGCAGTGACGTATGCTTCACGACAGCTTAAGGTACATGAGCGTAATTACCCCACTCATGACCTTGAGTTGGCAGCGATAGTATTTGCCTTGAAGATCTGGAGGCATTATCTATATTGTGCTCAGTTTCGGGTGTTCAGCGACCACAAGAGTTTAAAGTACTTGTTTGATTAGAAGGAGCTGAACATGAGGCAGAGGAGGTGGATGGAGTTCCTGAAGGACTATGACTTCGAGCTCCTATACCACCCAGGGAAGGCGAATGTAGTGGCAGACGCCTTGAGTAGGAAGACAATGCATACTGCACACCTTATGATTAAGGAGGTGAAACTACTAGAGAAGTTCAGAGACATGAGGATACAGGTGGAGTTGGGGTTCGAGTCCATTAGGTGTAGTACCCTTACTATATCTAGTGACTTCTTGGACTCGATCAGAGAGAGGCAGTTGTTGGATACTGGTCTGAACAGAGTTAGAGAACAGCTTGGGTCGAATGAGGCTAGAGATTTTGCTCTAGGTGATGATGGTATACTGCAGTTTCAGGGTAGGGTATGCGTACCTGATGATGCGGAGGTGAGAAAGTTGATCCTTGAGGAAGGACACAAGAGTCGTCTTAGCTTGCATCCTGGCATGACTAAGATGTACTAGGATCTCAAGGAAACTTTCTGGTGGCAGGGGATAAAGAAGGATGTGGCACGGTTTGTATCCGCCTGTCTGACTTGTTAGAAGGCGAAGGTGGAGCACTAGAGACCCGGGGGAATCCTACAGCCTTTAGAGATACCGGTGTGGAAATGGGACAGCATCTCCATGGACTTTGTGACTCACCTTCCACAGACTTTTAGAGGACATGACACCATCTGGGTGATAGTGGATCGGTTGACCAAGAGTGCAGACTTTTTGGCGATGAACTTGAGGATGTCCATGGCCAAGTTGGCCCAGCTGTACGTCAAAGAGATTGTGAGGTTGCATGGGGTACCTTCGAGCATAGTCTCCGACAAAGACCCACGGTTTACATCCCGGTTTTGGCAAACCTTACAGGAGGCATTGGGAACAAAGTTGACTATGAGCTCAGCTTATCACCCTCAGACCGATGGCCAGTCTGAGAGGACGATCCAGTCGTTAGAAGATATGCTGAGAACTTGCATATTGGATCATCTGGGTGCTTGGGATGAGGTATTGCCTTTGATAGAGTTCACCTACAACAACAACTTTCATGCGAGCATTGGCATGGCGCCATATGAGGCTCTTTACGGCAGGAGGTGTATGACTCCTCTTTGCTGGTACCAGGATGGAGAAGCAGTGTTGGTTGGACCAGAGTTGTTAGAGCAGACCACCGAGAAGGTGAGGATGGTGAGAGATAGGATGTTGGCTTCGCAAAGTAGGCAGAAGGCCTATGCGGATCGCAGGAGGAGGCCTTTGGAGTTTGCAGCGGGAGATCATGTATTCTTGAGGGTGACCCGAACCACGGGCATGGGAAGGGCTCTCCGCTCAAGGAAGCTTTCACCTAAATTCCTCGGCCCATATCAGATCACGAGGAGGATCGGGCCGGTGGCCTACGAGATAGCTTTACCCCCGCAGTTGGCAAACCTTCATCCAATGTTTCATGTGTCACAACTGAGGAAGTATGTATTTGACCCGGCCCACGTGTTGGAAGCTAAGGATATACAGATCAGGGAGGATCTCATCATAGTGGAAGTACCACCCATAGCTCTTGAGGATAACAAGGTTGAGGAACGTCGTGGAAAGACCGTCAGTCTTGTAAAAGTCATCTGGGATCGGAGGACGGGTGACTCGACTTGGGAGTTAGAGGAGGACATGAGAAAATCACATCCACATTTGTTTGTCTGGTGAGTCTTTATTTTCGAGGACGAAAATTTTTGTTGTTGGGGGGATTGTAAGGCCCTCTTTAAACATCTCTTAATTCTTTCTGCCATAAAGATAGTGGGTTGCCCTTGTAAGTGGGCCTAAGGCCGGCCCAACAGATAAAGTCACTAGGTCTGCCCTAAACATTTCACTTCTTCACATTTCAGAAAGATTGTCATCCTTGCATTAGAGCCGCAGCCGTCTTCTACCTCTGCTAGGATTTGGGGACCATCGTGAGCACGCCAGTTCGAACCCGTTTCCCTTCTTACGTAAGTACTCCTTCCGTTAGTGTCTGCTTTCCCCCACTGTTACCCTAAGTAACTAATGTTCTGTTGTTGGTCATGGTTTCCAGCTCTGGGAGTCACCTCTTGAGGACTACGTTCCGCTGTTTAGGGTCAAACTCGTGTCGGGCCTTTTGCTAGCTTATTCCCAGGTAAGGGAAGCTAGAACCCTATCGTTCGGTATAAAAAAATGGTTGCTTTGATGTCTTTCCGGGGGTTTTGTGTTTATATGAGACTGTGAATGTATGGTGTGAATTGATTTGTTGTTTGGGTATGAAACTGTGTTGATGGCAGAGAGGAACAGTGGCGGAGTCTGATAGGCTCGCACAGGCGAACCTGTCTCGCCCAGGCGAGAGTTACAGGGGCTCGCCTAAGTGTTTTCCTCGCGAAGAGTCGCCTAGGCGACCCACGGTGCGTTTTGGGCGAGCGAGCGAACGTCTCGCTTAGGCGAGGAGGGGCTCGCCTAAGCGAGAACGCGCGCAGGGTTCTCATGCTGGAAGTCGAGCCCTCGCCTAGGTGAAGGGAGCTCGCCTGAGCGAGGGTCCTCCTCGCCTGGGCGAGACCTTTCTGCCTGAGCGAGATGCTGGGCGAGAATTGGGTTGGTCTTGATGTATCTTGGGTTTTTAAAAAGTGAACAACATGCTTGTATGAGTTTTACCTTTAAATCTGTGGACTGGATGGCCGGTATAAATGGTGTGGTGTATGAGTTGTGAGTTATGAGATTTGACGTGACGTGAACATGATAATTGTATGAAATGATTCATGAAATTGGAGTGACAAGTTTGGTATGAGTAACCATAAATCTTGATGGTTGGCAAACCAGTGGCATGGTTATGTTATGAGGAGAAACACTTTACTCATGATTGGGAATAACGAGTTGGTAATGATTCAACATATGAGGAATGGAGATATGTTATGGGTTTTGGTTTGAAATCTTATGCGCAACGTGTGTATAAATTCTTAGTTGTTTATGTATGTTGGTCCGTGTTAGTGCATAATTCCTTGGGGTCTCTAGGTGAGACTTTCAGGGTTGCGCTCCAGTGGTCGGGACGTAATCCCATGGCCCCTGTTAGTGGGTGTCCATGGTGGTGCCCCATCTGTATAACTAGGTAAGGATTCAAGGTAAGGACTGCATCCTGACACTCTAAGGGGCTAGTTAGTCTCATTTAGAGCGGACTGACTCCTGTGGTGGGAGTAGCAGGAGGCCTGAAATTCATTAAGGGCTAACCTTGTGGTGAGGGAGATTTGATTCATCGTAACACTTGTAACACATAACTCGGAGATGAGCAGCTCAGGGTCGAGCAGGGGTATCCACCACAAGTGCAAGCATCCGCTGAATCCGACTAAGTTATACGTATCCGGATGAGTCAAGTCGAGTCGTAGTGTATTGAATGAAGAGTCATAACATGCTTGGTTGTTATATGGATATGGGATGATGATAGTGTACTGGACTGTGTGATGAATATGTGTTGGCTCTAGCTTACCCGTTTGTTTGTATGGTTGTATTGTATGTGGTTGTTCTTCTTGCGATGATCATCAATTTGATTGATGGGAGCAGATGGGCGAGGTTCCAGAGGTCAGCAAGGAAGTGGAGATTCTGCTGCATAGTCCGCGTGGACTAGTCGTTATTTCTGCATGAGTTCATTTAGGGTTGCGACCCATGTATCTGTTCGTCCTTGATTTTATGCGCTTTGGTTAACTTTTTCTTTAGTTTCTTTTAGGCATCGTGGTGTGCCATGGGTTGTATGGGGTCGATTCCATACCGCGTTTTCATGTTATTTTTATCGTGACATTCCTTTAATTTCACGTACTTAATTAAATGGGGTGTTACATTAACATTTTTCACAAAAGAAAAATTAACTCTTAAAAATATTTTATTCAAAAAATTCAAAAATCTTAATTCTTATTTATTTAAAAAAATGAAAAAAAAATAAAAAATTCAGTTCAGAATTCGGGTCCCTGGAGACCAAATTCTGACTGGGATACAAAAAGAAAATTACATTTTGTAGGATAGAATTCGTGTATCAGGGAACCGAATTCTCATCTACAAATAAAACCATGCTATTGAGGTAAATATTAGAAACAATGTGCTGTCTGGAAAATTAAAAAGCAAGACTGTGCTACTGCGGTAAAAAAATCACAAATCAACACAAATTTCCTCTCCCAAATTCATACTTCAATCTAAACACACCATTAGTTTCGTGGAATTTATCAATCATACAACAAATTAAAAAAAAAATCTCACTTTAATGATTTGAATGGGTCATTAGCATTCTTCAACTATTATTTTTAGCATCCTTACATTTAGAAAAGCTTAAATGAAATTTAGTATTGAGAACTGATATAAAACTGTTCAAATTAACTATTTATTATTTTTTTTAAAAAACATGAATCCTTTCATTTAGAAACACAAAAAGAAAAAAAAAAGAAAAAATGGAAACCTTTGTAGGCAAAACCGTTGAAAAAGTTTGATTGGATAGGTTAGATAGGATTATACTCTCCGTTCCCTTTCATTCATGTTCTCGTCCACAACTTCAACCCTCTTCCTCCACTCTAACTTAGTGTAATCTCTCTCTTTCTCTTTCCCTTTTTCACTCGGATTTAACACACCCCATTTGTTCTGTATGTGATTAGATAAACATATGCAAAAGTAAACAACTTTGTGAGTTTTTCTCATAAAGTGTGGAACTTGAATTTCTTGTGTCAGTGTGAGAGCCATGTTCGTTTCATTCCACATTTCCAACACTGACTCACGCCTTCTTTTACCCACCATGGTGGATTGCACTTGTGCATTTTACCCTCCAGCAACATTGCAAGTGCTTCCTCTGGCCAGGGCTGCACCCGCAAATTTAACCTTTGTTTGTTCCTCTCAAAGGGTTCTCCCCATTGCGGAGCTTCAACTCAGTGATGCTGATGATGGTGATGATGATGGGGACCCTTCAGATGATGTTGTTGATTACTCTGATTATTTGAACAATTGGGATGGAGTGATTGGCTTTGATGACTCCCTCAGTGAAGAGGTGCTCAAGGAGAGGATTAGAAGAATGAGAATAGGTCGGGCAAACCGCGGGAAAGTGCCTTGGAACAAAGGAAAGAAACACAGTGCAGGTAGTTTACATTTCAATTGACATTGATGTGTGTATGCGAGGTTTTAAATTGTGGCTATGGGTTTTTGTTGTGATTCTTCATATTCGGACAAATGTGGTCGATATAGCCATAATTGTTGTAGTCATTGAACCCTAAAATCCTTGATGTTGTGGCCAAAATTGCGGTTGCAGACAGCCTTTTAAAACCTTGTCTGTACCATGTAGTTGGTTAGTTTTTTTTGTAAGTGATGTGATTCCGGACACAATGCAGAGACCCGGGAGCGAATCAGACAAAGAACTATAGAGGCTTTGAGGGATCCTAAGGTGAAGTCAAGTAAGAGTCATTCAGTTTTTGGAGTGTTTCCTCCTTTTACAAGTGTTTTCAATTTGACTAGCTTACTGTTGTTACACAGTGATTTTAGTTGTTATATTTTTGTTTGAGGTTCCTTCATTTCTTTATGTAATTATTCAAATGCTAACTACCTTACAAAATAGTTTTTCTGTTGCTAGGTAGTTCAATTACCATGTAACTACTATTTACTTATTTCCTTGTCTCTCCTTGACCAAATTTTAGGTAAGGAAGAAGATGGCCGAACATCCCCATTCTCATAGGTAAACATACCTGTCATGGAAATCTCATAAGTTTTTCTGTATGTTTCCTCAAAGCAGAATGCAATCTTGCACCATGGAAAATGATAGTTTATCAATAGGAAATTAAAATACTGTGGATGAGTAACAATTATAAGATGTCTGGTCTTTAGAACTTTGGTTGTTCAAACTCTACAAATTTTAACCAAATAACAGTATTCCTACTCCTTTGTTAATTCAGCAAATGGGGGAAAGAATAGAGACTAGAAGTTACTGAGATTGAAGACTTGGATCTGGACTCCTGATTACTTATCATATGGATGTTTCTACCTTGCACATTGTGATGGGATAGTATAGGCAGTAAACCGGCATTAAATTGTATGCTACTTGGCTTAGAGAAACAAAATGTTTGTATCTTAGATTATAATATGTCTGTTATAAGATATATGATGTCTCGATTTCTTGTTTATTGCTGCTTTTCTGACTAAATAATGTATAGTTTCATATGCCTAAGAATTGAGGTCTTTCTACATTATGTACTCTCATTGCTGTCATACATGTCACCCTCCTGTAAGTACTGAGTAATATCTTAGAATTTTCTACATTGTTTTGTGAGATTATGATCCTCACACTTTCAGTCTCAATGCAACTGAAAGTTACATATCTTTATGGGGTACACACTCTCAAATATATTTTGTACTCATTGGTAGATAGTGTTCAACAAAAGTTTTTGGTTGTATTTAATCTTGTCTATGGAATGAATATTAAATTTGTAGCCATTGGCTATGCATTCTATCATATTCATTAAATATTTATATTGAAGAATCCGACTCTAATACCATGTTAAAGTAGTGAAAAACTAAGTATAGGGATAATTCCCCTTGTATAGAAAATACAGGTAATATATTTATAATGAAGAAAATATGGGCTAAGCCCACACATAACATTGTAACTAACATAAGATATTGTAACTGACATAATCTTAACAATATTTAACAAATATCAGCCTTCCTGCAGTGATCAAACCAAGGCGAAGATAAGTGATTCAGTGCGACGAGTTTGGCGTGAGCGGCTGAAGTCAAAACGGTTAAGGGAGGATTTTTTGCTTTCATGGACACAAAGCATAGCAAATGCAGCCAAGAAAGGAGGGATTAGTCAGGAAGAGCTAGATTGGGATAGCTACCATAAGATAAGACAACAGTTGGAGCACCATCATCGTATGATGGCGAGGGAAAAGCGAAGAGAAAAGCTGATGGCAGTTACTGGAGCAAAGAATATCATCGTAACATGGAGGGAAAACATAGCCAAAGCAGCTAAGAAAGGAGGAAGTGGGGAACAAGAGCTTGACTGGGACAGCTATGAGAAGGTACAAGAAGAAATTATTCGCCAGCGTCAGTTTCAGCGTACGGTAGAAAAAGCGAAGAAAAAAGAGTTGGCGAGGGTAAAAGCAGAGAAAGCAGCTCGGATAAAAGCAATTAAAAGGGTAATCCTCACACAGAAGAGAAAAGAGCATCAAGAGAGGGCTAAACTAAAAGGAAATATAAAGAGTCATCGCCGCAGCAATACTAAGGAAGGCAAAGCTTCCTTGGAAGATACTCAAGAGTTCAAAGTGCACAATCCATTAACTAAGGTAAGGTTTTGTTTTTCCTCTTTTATTGACTGTATATATGAATGCAAACACGTTGGCTTTGTTAATTAAAAACATTTTTCGCTGTATTATCAGTAGAAACTTAAAACACATCTTGTAGTAGGTCTTTCAGATAAGGGAGAGAGAGGAGCTGAATTAAAAATGTCCTTTAGAGTGATGAGTACTATAGATCTTAAAGCATCTATGCTATATATCTGTTTATAACCTTCATTCTTGCTGTTTCTTAGAAAATGGATTTAGGCCTAAATTATTCAAAATCTTCACAAAATCTGCCAATAAGGTAAACTTTGTTTGTACTTATATACTTTACCTTGAGTGAGAGCTCCAATCCCCCTCATATTTTGGATTATACATCTCGAATACGGGATTAGGTATTTGCAGGTTGTGTGATAGCTAGTGATAAGTCCAAGAAAAAGCTTGTTAGGATAAACTTTGATACCATCCTAAAAAGTAACTCTAGAACTAGTTTAGTTTCACAAAACTGTCTAGTAATGTAAGGTCTGTATCCACTTATATTCTATTATTTAATCATATTTCTAGTCGATGTAAGATCACCAACATTTTCATTCTAAGCCAAACCCCTTGTTATACTTTTATGGTTAAATAATATATTTAGAACTTATAGAAGACATTTCTTGTTATAATTCCTACATGAAAAAATATTTTAGCTTTTACATGAATTTTCGTTTACAAATTATTACTACTGCTTATTGCCATTTAAGAATTCTTTTCATATAGGGACGAAAACGAAAAATGATGTCTAATGTAGAGACACCATTGACCCAAATGTAGAATTTATTTTTATACAAGGATCAAAATGTAGCATAAATTGTTTTCACATGGGGACTAAAACAAGAAACGATGTCAAATATAGAAACCAAAACGTGTAGGTTATTTCATATATAAGGACAAAGGAAAAATTATGTCAAGTGTAAGGAACCAAATTTTCAATTTAACCTATTTTTATTTATGCCTCTATGCTTCTAATGATGCCATATTTTATCTTGTATTTAGATTCACATGATTGAGAACACCAATGGTGACTTAACTAGAGAAGGAGACACTTTTGATTGCATTTTTCCAGCCCAGAATAAATTGGATTTAGAGCTTATCAAGAGAGAAAAAATGCAGAAAGAAGTATCACTTGCTGATCAGATCCAAGCTGCTAGAGACAAAAAAAGTAAACTATATACATAAGGAATCTTGAATTCTTTTTTATCATGCTACTTCATTTACTTTGATGTTTATATATGTATTATAGTTTCTCTGTTGAATCAATAGCTTGTGAGGTAGGTATTTGTAGAACAAGTTAACCAACACTGTAGTTTGTTGGTTGTAGAATAGGAAACTAGTCTGAGTAATTTGAACTTATGTGCTTTTACACTTCACTTTGAAGTCCAGTTCATTTATTCTTATTTCTTTTTCTTGTTAAATATGTTTTTTATTCTCAAATTATCATAAAAAGTTGTATTTGACTTTCATTGAGTGCAGGAACTAAATACTTTCATTTAATTTAAAATAAAATACAATTTTTATAATAATTTAAAGACGAAAAATATGTTCAATCTTTTTTTCTCTATTTATGTGCAAAGTAATCTTGGTCTCTCTTTCTCCCTCTAATGTCATGCAAATTTTTTTCGTTAAATTGTAATTTTGGTGCTTCCTTATCTCCTATGCGATTTTGATTCTTCTTTTTCAATTGAAGTTTTCAAAATTTCAAAATTTATAAATTTTGTTAATTTTACATGCGTTCTAATTCTTATATTTTGATTCTATTGAATTTACACTTAAAATATTCATTTGAGGTACCATCATTGAATAATTTAATAAATTATGAGAAATCAGAAGAGGATAACAAAGTGACCTTTCGGCTGATGGAGGAAACACCACCCTATTGCTTCACTCTTATAGAAGTGTTTATATAATATTTCTATAGTTGGGCACCTCCACAATTTAAAATGAACATTTTATCCTTTTGTAAAAGTGAATTTTGGATTACATATTCTGGAACTTTTTTGGAACAAATTATTGGAATGAAAATTTCAGAATAGGATTTTCAAAATCCATGAAAAACATTCTGAAAAAAGTTTACAGGAATCTGATTTTCTGAATAAACTTTTTGGAATTCATATAATGTGAATTTTCCGGAACACCTCAACTGAAATGTGTTTTGGAAATAGTTTTTCTACATACATAATATATGTTTTGGAAAGAGCCTTTCTGAGTTTTTTTTCTTGTGTTTTCTGTCTACTTCCTAGGCGTTCTCTCTCTCTCTCTTTTCGTCTGCAATGCGATGATGGAAGCAAGGGTGGCGGCGGCGGCAGCAATATGGTGTAGTGATGAAGAATAGTCCAGTCCTTTTTTTATTGATGTGGGGGTACAA